>Ga0316189_10004956_pt1 | contig 12754 bp, 8 predicted proteins | sample LowCovwburrow_MG_FD_204930 | JGI IMG/M metagenome (GOLD analysis project Ga0316189, IMG submission 204930) | Coastal sediment microbial communities from Maine, United States - Lowes Cove worm burrow | ecosystem: Environmental > Aquatic > Marine > Coastal > Sediment | place: USA: Maine... | reverse complement strand
CGACCAGTGGATTATGAGGCTCAATCGAATGTCCAAATCAACAGTCTGTCGTTTTCACCGCGCTGTTTGCAGCGTGATTCACCACTCCTGAAGTTGTCTGAGATAGATCTCGACGCGGCGCCTTAGCTCGGGTTGTTCCCGGGTGGCTTCCTCGAATCGGGTGTCACGGTCACCGCGACCCCTCGACCAGGTGCGTTCCTCGGGAAGGCCAAGATCAACCAGGTAATCTGCGACTACCTTTGCCCTGAGCTCCGAAAGTTGCAAATTGTATTCAGCCGAGCCACTGGAATCGGTATGCCCCAGAACCTGGACAATCATGTCGTCATGGCGGCTTATGACATCCGCCAGTTTCTGGAGTGCGGGTGCAGCATCGGGCTTGATCTCGGCGCTGCCAAAATCAAACATGCTGTCCGTGCTGAGTCTAACCTTGAGGGTGTTTTCATTGATACGTTCGACCCGCAGGTCGTTGTGATCCAGTGCCTGTTGCAGTTCCAGCAGTCGAGGCACCGGGCCGGATTTCATGGTTTCATCTGCTGCCGATGCTATTGTTTGTGCAGCTTCCTCCGGCTGTACTTCCCCTGGCTGTGGCTGCGTGGCTACCGCAATGGTTTCCGGTGTGTTCTGTTCAGCGCTTGATGGGGAATAGGGTGGTGCTACTACGGTAACCGGATCCACTTCCTGGTCGGTCGCCGTAGTGTCATTTGCCAACAATGGCTGAAGGTGGCTACGCAGCTTCTGGAAACCGGGATGTATCCATGACAGCAGTATGTGATTCATCCATCGGTCACTCACGGGAATGGTTTCATAGAACAATGCCGGTACAAGGCTGGCAAGCAGTGCGATGAGGGCCAGTACACGCCAGCGGCTACGTTTGCGTACATGTTGTACATGACCCGTATCGTCAGTAGCTTGTGGTTTCGACAGACTACGGTAATCGGGTTGGTCGTTGGCAGCGACAGCCGGGTGTGCTAACGGAGGGGCTGGAGGCGTCACCTCATGCTGGCCGTTGGCATACCGGTCATCGGCCGGGTTGTCTTTGGCGGCGGGTGTGTCTGACGGCAGGCGCTGGTCGAGTCTAGAGGGGCCGTTTTCAGTCTGAGATGCCAATTCGGGCATCTGTACGGCTGGTTGCGGGCAGGGTGGTTTCTCGTCAAAGCTGTCCTGCGTCTGGTTTTCCGGCCAGACGAATCTGTCGGCGATTTCCTGTACGCCCAGTGGCAGCAACATCTCCTCATGCAGTTCCTCAATGATGATCCTTATGTCCAGCAGGTCAAGCCTGTCTTTCTCCTCGATGCTGCCATGCAGGAGCAGGCGGCTGCAGATCTGGTTGATCTGGCGCGGGATGCCACGGCTGAACTGGTGGATTATAGAATAGGCCTGGTTGCTGATCAGGGGAATGCCTGACCAGCCCACCCGCTGCAGCCGATGTTTAATGTATTCCCTGGTCTCGGTAACACTCAGTGGTTCCAGATGGGTGGCGGCAATCACCCGCTGGTGCAATTGCTCCAGCGAGGGTGCGGATATCACATCACGCAGTTCTTCCTGGCCAACCAGAAAGATCTGTAACAACTGGTGGCCCATTATCTGTATGTTGGTCAGTAGGCGAAGTTCCTCCAGTGCCTTCTCGTTGAGATCCTGTGCCTCGTCAACGATCAGTAACGCGCGGCGACCATTTTGATGCTGCTGCTCAAGAAAGCGCGCTACCCGGTTCAGGATAGTTGCCTTGTCCAGTCCTTCAGGATTTAGTTCGAAAGCATAGGCCACCAGGCGCAGCAGGTCATCCGCCGCCATCTGAGTGCTGACAAGCCTGGCGATCTTTACTTTGTTGTTTTTTTCTCCCTGTAACAGGTCGTTGATCAGGGTTGTTTTGCCCATTCCGGGTTGCCCGGTAATAATTATGAAGCCCTCGGCGCGGAGCAGGGCATGGCGCATGTAGGTCATGGCCTTGCGGTAGGTCCGGTGGGAAAAACAGAATTTTGGGTCCGGGCTAAGTCGGAAGGGGTCTGAGTGCAGTTTGTAGTATGTAGGGTACATATTCAGGTGTGTAGTGGCCCATGAGGGCAGGAACATCAGGGAATGTTTATTGCCACTAACTGATACCATATAGATAGTCAGTGCCTGCGCATATTGTCCTTAAGTACAAATGGACAAAAGCCTCACATAAAGGAAGAATTCAGCGAATCACGATCATTTCAACTCGCTCGCCATGCATGCTATTTACAGGTCGATCAGGGATCTTCCAGCGACATTCTTTTATTGTTGAGGCATGGCGCATGAAGGACAAAGTTGGGCGTGCGCAGTACATAACCGAAGTTTAAGGGGTTTTTCTGAATGACCGCTTCGGAGCGGACTCTTGCCATTAAGTATTCGGTTATATTAGGCCGACTCAACGGTAGGTTTCGGGCGTTAACCTGCCGTTTTCTGGCATCTTGTGAAGGTCGGGAGTGCAGCAGAACTTGCCGTTCACGGAAAGAAAAAGGAATCTGTTGAGTCGATTTAAATCCTGGATATTTTAGAAAGCATAACCTTCAGATCATCAATAGCGATTCATATTGCCTGTTTCGCACATTAGTTGACCCTGATCAACTTTTTTACCGATGGAGGAGGGGAAAATGGAAAATTCAAGCAAACTCAACAAACTGGTGACTACAAAATACCTCCCGACAGACCGCGCATATCGGGAAGCTCCCTGTGAAAGCGATTTACCGTTTCGACATCGCGCAACCATTCGTAGAATAACCCTTTTGCGTTTACCATAATAACGCCCGCACCCTGCATACGGCTCCAACTCACCTCTTGTCCAGGCGAGCCTGTATTCGTCACGTCTCCCACCACTGCAACGCGATACCCCAGTTCGAGCAGTCCGATTGCTGACTGCATAACACAGACATCTGTTTCCAGACCGACCAAAATGGCTGTTTTACGGCCCGTTTGCCGAATGGCCGCGAGGATATCGGGTTCCTGCGTAAGATCAAACGATAGCTTGTTGAACACCGGCGTGTCGCCCGCCAGCCTGCCGGCAAGCCCGGCAGCCAGCGGCTGCTTGCACATTTCTTCAGCGGTGACCACCAGCGGTATTTCTATCCACTGCGCGACCACTATCAGCCAGCACACAGTATTCAGTAGCCATTCACTGTCCTGCGGTGGCAATCTGGAAAGGAATGCATCCTGAACATCTATGACGACCAGTATGCAGTCATCAGCGTCGAGCAGAGAATAGTGCTCGCCTTTGCCGCTCATGAGACAAGCCTCCGGTTTATGCGTAACACTGCACACGCCAAAGCATTAGCGAAGCGTTTGGAGTTGCCATCAAGAAACATCTGGCCAGGCGTGTCATCGCTGCACCTTAGCGGCTCTGTTTCTGAATCTACATGCACGGCTATTCAGAGAGGTCACCGGCACTGCTCACCTTGTAATGCTTCATTTGAAGCCCCTGCAGGTATTGCTTCGCAATTGTATTGTCCGGATCCAGTCGCACCGCCTCTGTGAAGTGGTCAACAGCCTGTTTGAGCTTACCCTGTTTTTTCATTATGAGACCAAGCGTATTATGTGTGCGAGGTTGATCAGGATTTATCCGAAGGGCCTCCCGAGCGTGGACCAATGCTTTATCATAGCTTTTCTGCCTGGTAAGAAGATATGCCAACTCCAGATGTGCATATTGAAGGTTCGGCTTGAGTTCCAGCACGGTTTTATATTGCCGGATTGCAGCGGCGGCATCTCCCTGCTTTTCAAACAACCTGGCAAGCCGCCGATGCGCGTAGAAATTATCAGGAACAAGCTCCAGCTCTGTTTGACAGTGTGTAATTGCCTTATCTATTTCCCCCTGTTTCTCATAGATAATCGCCAGTCTTACGTAGACGCCGGGCATTTCAGGTGCGAGAGACAGTATATTGTTGAGATACTGCATGGCCTCATTATCGTTACCCAGCGCAAAGGAGGTCCTGGCAAGCCGGTCATAGATAACCGGATCTGGTCCGAATATTTCCAATGATCGCATGAATGCTTCATGGGCTTCACTGTACTTTCCGGCCCAATCAAGCACTTTCCCCAGATTCATCATCGTGTAGCCTTCCGCAACGGGATCGATACTCGCCACCACCTCCTGCGCGATGGCCTCGATACGGGCAGTGTTCCAGCCATCACCGGGTGTGGCAATACCTTGCCCAATTAGCTGATCGACCAGCGCCAGGCCCAGCAGGCGGTAGCCCTCCATGTTGGTATGCACATGATCGGGGAAAAATTCCTTGCCAAAAATGGTGTGTTCATGGTTTTTTAAATAGGCGTCTCTGAGGATGCCCGGGAAATCTATCAAGGGAACATTTTCCGATGCAGCAACCTCTTCGACAATGCGCTGCATGGAACCCAGTATACGCAATGGCGCGACGTCTTCCTCGACTGCCCGCCTGAACGACTTCTCTGCCTCAATATACTGGCCCAGCGCAAACAGGGTCTTGCCAATCCTGTAATGGATGTCGGCATAGCGATCGTCTATCCCGAGTGCCTGGCGATAATTGATCAAGGCTTCATTGAATTGGCCCGCCTTGAAATAATCCATTGCACGCTGATACAGTTCCTCCCAGTTTTCCTGTGCCTGCTTATCCAACCTGTCCTTGTGTTCACTCTTGAATGGAGACATATCCTTGATATTAATCGCCGGCTGAACAAGGATGACATCCGCGTCTACACTCCGCGCAATCTTGACCATACGCAACAGGTTGAAACGATAGTGAGTAATGACTTGCCGCTTCAGGACATCATCGCGGTGATAGCTCTGTGGACCCAGTGTATGGTTCAGAATTTCATCGACCTCGCTAGCGAGTCTATAACGCTCAGGTTCCGGCTTAAGCGAATCAGATTGAACAGCATTGATCATATCCTTCATCACCGAATAGATTCGCGTACCACTGACTGTGGTATGCAGATTGATCAGCCATAGAGGAAGGTTGACAAGCGCCCTGTAGGTGCGTTCCTCAAGAAACTCGTTCTGTCCCGAGTAAATAATAAACAGGTCCGGCTTATATTGCTTGAGTTCATTCATCAACCTGGCGACACGATAACTGGCAAAACTGATGCCGCCGGCATTAATGACCTCCCAGTTGCGCGATGGATCAGTTGCATTCAGATACTCGCGCAACCAGCCACAAAACGACACCCTGTCCGCATAAGGCCGACCGTAGGTGGTAGACCCTCCCATGCAGAAAATACGATAGCTGTTGCCACCTTTATTCCCGGGGAACTCCTGGTAGTTAAGCAATCCACGCTTGTTGTTGGCAGTCCTGATTACAACCGAACCATCTGCCTGTGTGGCTTCCATGAATTGAGGAACATTTTCGGCAAAGCCAACCAGCGGGTCTTCGGAGAGAGGAACGGGGTTCACGCCGAATGCCATGAGCACGAACTCAACGCCACCGAAAAACACTGTAACGATAATGATTGTGAAAAATATATTTTTGAAAAACATATACAACCCGGGTTACTGATTCATGGAAGACAATACCGACCTCTTCCCCATGCATGCAGGTCAAAAATACACCGATCCGTACCTACCTCTACAGTTGACTGGACAGGTCATGATAAAGCCAGCGACATGCCCAACACACACGCACTCTTACACCAGTAAAAATGCTAGCAAATCACCAAAGACGTTGCCTTGACACCAATCAAAATAGAAGACCAAAAAACTCACCGAACGTCGCATATGTGGTCTCGCCCCGGAAAGTCAGGGAATGTCTCATTGGGTCGGAAACAGCCTATCAGCAGCCAGACCGGTAACGACCGTTTCCAGTACGTTGCTGACCTTCATGCAATAAATGTTTAGGTCCGGGTTGGCTCGTCTCCTGTCCTTTAGAAGAAACTTATTTAGAATCAGTCCCTGGTTCGTATTGCGGGGGCAAAGCAGTCGTTCCCGGATACAGGGAGCCAGGCTAGTGTGGAGTTCCAGTCAGGCGACTATCGGCCACAGCAGATGGGATGGATCGACTTCCGAAGTACGCCGGTCTGTAATATAAGCATTTCCTGCATGTCGGTTTCCGGGCGCACACCCGACGTTCCCGGATCTGGCCTTTTGTCGTCCGACCGGCAAGGGGCATTACGATCAGTCAATTCCTGATGCTATTCGCAGGTGCTCCTGCATGACGCAGGCGGATGTAAACTTGCGGAGATCGATACGGTGTAATGCCACGATGTGAGCAGTATTGGATAATTTTATTTACCGCATTGCGCCGGGCACGTTGCCCTGCAATATTTTCTCCTCTTGCAGGAACGGGCCGCGTCCACGATTACGATTCAGTCAATCACCCGGATCGCTGCTCGAAGATCTTGCCGATACTGTCCAGCGGCAACGGGAATACGATGGTGGAACTCTTGTCCCCGGCAATCTCCGTGAGAGTCTGCAGGTAACGCAGCTGCAGCGACTGTGGCTGCTCGTTTAATATTCTTGCCGCCTCTACCAGCTTGGTGGCTGCCTGCATCTCGCCCTCGGCGTGAATCACCTTGGCGCGCCGTTCCCGCTCGGCCTCCGCCTGGCGGGCGATGGCACGCACCATGGTCTCGTCGATGTCGACATGCTTGATCTCGACGTTTGCGACCTTGATGCCCCAGGCGTCAGTCTGCCGGTCGAGCAGGCCCTGGATATCGGCATTGAGTTTTTCCCGTTCCGCCAGCATGTCATCCAGCTCATGCTGACCGAGCACAGAGCGCAACGTGGTTTGTGCCAGCTGGCTGGTCGCGACGAGGAAATCCTCCACCTGAATAATGGCCTTCTCCGGGTCGATGACGCGAAAGTAGAGCACGGCATTGACCTTCACCGAGACATTGTCACGCGAGATCACATCCTGGCTCGGGACATCCATGACCACCGTGCGCAGATCCACCCTCACCATTTGCTGAATGATCGGGATGACGATAATCAGGCCAGGTCCCTTGACCTTCCAGAATCGACCCAGTGTAAAGATGACACCGCGCTCGTATTCCCGCAGCACACGGAAGGTGTACAACAGCAAGGCAACAAAAATGATCAGTCCCACAAAAACGCCTGGTATAGCCATATCAAACCTCCTTATTTAGCGGTTGAACCTTCAGTACCAGACCGTCAATGGCGACGACCTGTACCTTGTCACCGCGCCTGAGCGCTGTTGCTGATGCAGCCCGCCAGATTTCACCATGAATACGGACATGGCCGTTGCCTTCGAAGTCGTCCAGTACCTCGCCGCTCATATGCAGCAGTTCTTCCTGGCCACTGACGACCGGTCGTTCGCGCGCCTTGATGGCGGCACCGATGATAAACAGAAAAAATCCTGCCGTGATCAAGGACAGGGAAAAGATCAGCGACAGCGACACCGCGTATCCGGTAGTTTCCTGATCAAACAGGATGACGGATCCGATCACAAACGCAATCACCCCGCCAAAACCCAGCGCACCGAAACTGGGTACGAAAGCCTCGGCCAGCATGAAGATAATGCCGAGCGACAGCAGTGCCAAACCGGCGTAGTTCACCGGCAGGACCTGGAAGGCATACAATGCCAGCAACAGACTGATGGCCCCGGCCACGCCCGGCAACACAAAGCCCGGATTGGCGAATTCGAAAAACAGCCCGTAAATGCCAATCAGCATCAGTATATAGGCAATGTTTGGATCGGTAATCACAGCCAACAGGCGATTGCGCCAGTCCGGTGTAACCACCTGCAGCGGCAGGTCCACCACATCCAGTACCCGCTCGACCCCGGCGACCGTCACCGTACGCCCCTGTGCCTGCTGCAGCAGATCGGGGATATCATCAGCAACGATATCAATGACACCCAGTGCCAGTGCTTCCATTGCCGGCAGGCTGGCGGCCTCGCGAACAGCGAGTTCGGCCCATTCGACATTGCGTCCACGCATCTGTGCCAGGCCACGTATATAGGCGGAGGCATCATTGATGCGCTTGCTCTCCATGGCATCCTTGCTGTCGGCCGGCGGCGCCGTCTCGCCGTCAGCTGGTTTCTGTTTCAGCAGCTCATCCTTATCCGGAATTCCGCCGATCTCCACCGGCGTGGCCGCTCCCAGGTTGGTACCGGGCGCCATGGCCGAGATCTGGCTGGCATAGAGAATATAGGTCCCGGCACTGGCCGCGCGTGCACCACTCGGGGAGACATAGGTGGCCACTGGCACGGTTGATGCCAGGATTTCCTGGATGATATCGCGCATGGCCGTGTCCAGCCCGCCCGGCGTATCCATTCGCAGGATGACCAGGGCGGCGCCCTGATCACGGGCGCGTTCCAGCCCGCGGTGAATGTAATCCGAGGTCGCCGGTCCGATCGCACTGTCAACATCCAGCACCACGGCAACCCGCTCATTGGCCAGCGGGTACCAGGCTGGTGCCAGCACCAGCAACGCAAGCAACAGGTACCATGGATATCGGGTCAGCAATTTCTTATACATAGCACTTCGAGATTAGCATAAATCAAGCTACTCATTGCCATACCCCGGTCCATGGTTCTTTGTCGCCCGACCGGCAAGGGTCATTATGATCAGCCAATTCCGGATGCTTCTCCGCACGATGGTATTGATTGTGATCATCAGCAATCGATTTCGGGGCGGAAGACACGGCGGATAGGAATTTTTCACTCAATAGTATCCTTGCTTTGTGCTTTTAGTTTGAAAGCATATGCGACGTGCAGATACTGCGGGCAGGGGAGGGCAGTTGTTAAATGTAAACACACACGTTCGAGTGGGTCGTTCGAACAAAGTTATGGTGGAAATAAGTCGCCCCGAGTCAGAACGGTCCGGGAATTCACGTTATGCTGACGCATGGATCAAAGGTCGCGTGAATGGCCTGATAGCAGGCTACCTCTAAATAATTTGCCTGAATGTCTACTTTTATATAAAACGGACATTCATATCCGGGTTGGTCATTGTCGTCTCCGGTGCTGGCTTTTATTCTGATGTAGAATCAGCTCGTTAGTCCGAGTTAGGTCAGTAACTCGCCGTAACCGGCAGGGACAGTGCCGATAACTGGTGCTGCCGTCTACGGGGAAGTGCAGCCATAAAGCGATATTTTCCGGCCCCGCATGGAGATCGAGAATGCAGCATAAAAGTTAATCATTGTATTTTGTCACCGGTCTCTTTAATTTCCACAGGGTGATACTACAGTCACCTGTGCCATTTAATAGTTGGAGGATATATGTTGCGAATCATAGCTGCAGTCGTTTTGGGAATGGCCGTTGCCCCTTTGCAGGCAACAGTGGTTGGCAAAGAAGTCAGTTACCAGGCAGGCGATATAGTGATGAAGGGGTATCTCGCCTACGATGATGCCGTGACCGGCAAGCGCCCCGGCATACTGGTAGTACACGAATGGTGGGGACACAATACCTATGCACGCAAACGTGCAGAGATGCTGGCAGAGCTGGGTTACACGGCGATGGCCTTGGATATGTACGGCGATGGCAAGACAGCGGACCACCCGGATAATGCCGGTAAGTTTGCGACTGCCGTGCGTCAGGACCAGGATATGATGCAGGCACGCTTTAACGCTGCGCGTCACTACCTCAACAGTCACGAGACAGTAGACCCGGAACTCAATGCGGCAATTGGCTACTGCTTCGGTGGCAGCGTTGTACTAAGCATGGCACGTTCCGGTGCCGACCTGGACGGCGTGGTCAGTTTCCATGGCAGTCTCGGCGGCCTGCCACCCGTTTCTGACAAGGTAACGGCAAAGGTGCTTGTTGCCAACGGCGCCGATGACACATTTGTCGGCAAGGACTCGATCGACATATTCAAGGAAGACATGGAGATGGCTGGTGTGGACTTCGAGTTTATCAACTACCCGGGTGCCAAGCACAGCTTCACAAACCCGGAAGCCAATGTCTTTGGCGAGAAGTTCGGGCTGCCTCTCGAGTATGATGCCGAGGCTGACAAGGCATCCTGGCAGAAGATGCAGGAATTCCTGGACTCTGTGTTCGAGTAATCGCCTGTGTCAGGCTATGGTGTTATTGGGAGGGATCACAGCAGCCGCGTAAATGCCAGTCAATAGCGCCAGCCTTCACGCATGATGATGTTGATTGTGATCATCAGGAATCGATTTCACGGCGGATGGGGATTTTTCACTCAATGGTGTCCTTGCTTTGTGCTTTTAGTTTTAAAGCATAGGCAAAGCGCAGGTACAGGCGGCGCCTGCGGTCAGAGGAGGGCAGTCGTTAAATGTAAACACACACGTTCGAGTGGGTTGCTCGAATAAGGTTGTGGTGGAAATAAGTCGCCCGAGTCAGAACGGTCCGGGAATTCACCTTTCATGCACCCCTCTATGGGGCATACCAGTGGACTATGATCCCTTGATCCAGGAGTTATAACGGTAAGCAACCTATGGAAATGGTGGGCCCGCCAGGACTCGAACCTTCGAACAAGGGATTATTGTTTCTATTCGTCCTTTATCCGCACTGCGAGCACGTCACAGGGCGCTCCGTGCAGGACCGCGTTGGCCGTTGAGCCTAGCAATCTTTGTATACCTTCCCTTCCGTGGCTACCGATCACAATGAGATCAACGTTTAGTTCTTCGGCTAAGTGAAGGATCTCTCGTCTGGTACTGCCTTGTCTGACAAAACATTTTGATTTGTCGACCCCCAGTCTTACTGCCAGCTCCTCAATGCGCTGTTTGGACTGTTTCATCAGTTCCTGGTCGAGCTCCAGTTCCTGCGGTAGAACAAGGTCGTTGGACATATCCATCTGTGTGAATTCCACCACGTGTACCAGGCTGAGCCGAGCCTTGAATACCTGACACAGCTCCAACGCCTGTTGCGTTACGGTATCCGTGACGGGTGTGAAGTCTACGGCGAGCAGGATATGCGAATAGACGGCCATGAAAAAGCTCCTTCGGCGTGGGCCGTTTTATTTGAATCCCAGAGCGTATCACGATCCGACACAAGTCGGACGGTCCGGGAATTCACCTTCCATGCAACCCACCACGGCACACACCAGGGGGCTATGCATCCCTGGTCAAGATTACATAACGCAATGAATTATATGAAATTGTTGGGCCTGGAAGGACTCGAACTTTCGACCAAGGGATTATGGGTCTCCCGTGCAGTCCCAAGGCCGAATGTCCCGCAGGGTGCCTACCCGGTGACTATCGGTCTATTAAATCGCCATCGACGAGCGCCTGAGTCGGACAATGCATTGTAAGCTGAAGATTTAAAATGGCTCCCTGGGACGGGCTCGATCGGACCTCTTGGTCGGTCTCAGGCTCGAGATCATCTAACCAGATGGCGATAGTGCTTGGATAATATTCACCGCTCATGCCATGGCTTGCATATGAAAGTCTATGGAATTGACTTCACCAGCAGCCCAAAACGCAGAAAGCCTATTGCCTGTCTTGAATGCAGGCTGTATGGCAAACAAATCTGGAACGAGCAGCTCGTCGCTTGTACTTGAACTGACAGTCACCACCATCGAACCCGGTAACTGTCAGATCAAATCTGAACTAATACAATTCAATCAATGGTCACTCGCCCCTGTTGGGCTTGTTTGATTGTCGGCGGTTGTCAGAGCGCGTCCTTGAAGATCTCGCCACCTTTCATGATCAGGTCAAAGTTCGCCTCCGGATCAGCGACCAAACCCAGGTTTTCCATCGGGTTACCATCGACGAGAATGATATCGGCATGTGCGCCCTCCTGGATCACACCCAGTTTACCCTGCGGGTACGGGTTGCGCGGCCCAGCCATCGCCAGTAGTTCGGCGTTATCAGCAGTCGCCATCTTTAGAACCTCGTGGGGTGTAAACCAGCGCTCCATCTTGGCGAGGAACTTACCCTGCTTGGCCGCGGTGGCCGGGTCAAATAGCATATCGGTGCCGAAGGCCATCTTGACCCCAGTCTTTTTGGCGAGCCCAATTACCTTGTCGGTTCCGTCCGTTACCTGAATCCACTTTTGCGTACTTAACGGGTCATCGAACTTGAATGCATCCTCATCGTCAAGCAGCGGTTGTACGGACAGCCATGCCCCCTTTTCCTTCATCAACCGCAGTGTATCTTCACTGAGCAGGTTGCCATGCTCAATCGACTTGATGCCTGCTTTCAGTGCAGTCTGCGTCGCTTTGTCAGTGAAAATATGAGCAGCCACATAGGTATTCCAGGTCTCGGCGACTTCAACAATAGCGCGCATCTCATCATAGGTGTATTCCTGCACATCCAGCGGATCGTAAACAGACGATACACCCCCGCCACCGGCGATCTTCAGCTGCGAGGCACCCATGCGCAGCACTTCTCGAGCACGTTTTGTCACTTCCGGAACACCATCCGCTATCAGTAGCAATCCGTTGCGGTTCCAGTACTCCAGCGCATCGCCCGGATTAGTGGGTGTGGCCTGTTTGGCGCGATAGTCGAAATGGCCGGAGGTCTCGCTCATTGGCGGGCCGGAGGGAAATATACGTGGCCCGACAATCTCACCAGTATCGATTATTTTCTTTATAGCAAAAGGGTTGCCCCCCACATCACGCACGGTCGTGAATCCGCGCAGGAGCGTTTCCTCGGAGCCGATCGCGCCGCGGATTGCGATCTCCAGGATATCGCCGGTAATGACCGTGCTCTGCGCAGCTTAGCAATACGTGGTGTGCCAATGGGCGTCGATCAAGCCTGGGATCATCGTATGCCCGCTGGCGTCAATTTTCCTCGCGCCCTCGGGAGCGACGAGACCAGAACCAATGGTCTTGATCATGCCGTCCTCGACGAGCACGTCGACGCCATGCATAATTTTCTGGTCGGTGCCATTGAACACTTTTTCATTCT
>Ga0316189_10004954_pt1 | contig 12755 bp, 14 predicted proteins | sample LowCovwburrow_MG_FD_204930 | JGI IMG/M metagenome (GOLD analysis project Ga0316189, IMG submission 204930) | Coastal sediment microbial communities from Maine, United States - Lowes Cove worm burrow | ecosystem: Environmental > Aquatic > Marine > Coastal > Sediment | place: USA: Maine... | reverse complement strand
ATGCAGGACGACCCATATCTGGTAGAGACCCTGTTGAATCATGTGGGTCTCGCCACGCAGCACAAAGTTCGCTTGCCGGCCCACATCGGTCACCTGCACCTCGCGATAACGTGACAGGTTGTTGCCGACCAGGCCCAGCAGGGTGCGTAGCTGCGACTGTTCGGAGGCAAGCGGTTCTACCTTGATTTTCAGATCTTCCACATCCTGATGACGCAACAGACAGCTAAGATTGTTGGCCAGATAGGAAGCGGCCAGGTCCGGCTGGCCGGCACTGAAGGGTAATACTCTGAGACCCCGCAGTGACTCATCGGTCCGCCGCACTTGCAGGGCGCGTAGCTCGCTAGCCGTCAGATGCCCCGACCAGTGATGGCTGAATCCACTGACCCATTCACCCGCTTTTACATCCAGGACACGCACCGACAACCGATACTGCGCCGTTGCCGTGCGCGTTATTTCGATACCAATATAATAACTGGCATCACGACGTCTGCCACACTGCACCTGGTCCAGCCGGCGATGATGCTGCGCCTGCTGTTGTTGCGGTTGCCAGGGCACGTGTACACCCGGTGTTTTCAACAGGCTGTCCATGAGCTGATCTCGAATATTGCGTGTCAAACCGTCAATATCCGGCTGTATATCATCGCCAGAAAGGCGCACGACAATCACCGGCTCACCCTTGAAGCGCGGGTGCTGGCCAAATTGTTGTGACACGTAAGGTGCGAGTTCAGTGTCCACCCATCCCTGCAGTGATGACTGCCTGTCATGGTCGGGACGCAATGGATTCTGACTGCAGCCGGCTAGCAGTAACAGGCCCAGAATTGCAAACAACGTGGGGCATCTGCTGATCACGGCTTCATTCCTCCCGTGACACCTGGCCATCGTCCCGGATCACCAACGCACCGCCCTGCTGCCCCCGTGTCAGTGATGCGATGGCCGCTTTTGTTGCAGCGGGCAATTGCACTCCCCACACAACGGTTGATTGCCCGGGGCCGTCTGCTACATTTTCCAGACTGTGAATATAGTGTGCCGGGACGGTCGCCGCCGACATCTCGTGGAACCATCCCGGCAATGAGACCTGCGCAACAGCTGGCCTGCCCGCAGCCATCGACAGACGCCACGCCTGTTGATCGACCATGCCGTACAGAGTAACGCTGCCCGCCGCGACTAACCGGTCCAGCGCGGCAGCGGATGCAAACCGCAAGCTAAATCCCTGTCTGGCGGGTACCGGTTTTTCTTCAGGCACTGCTGGTACTCGTTTCCTGGTGACGGGTTTTGCTTTTATCTTCTGCGGCGGGTTCTTTAGTGCCTCGATTTCCTCGCGTCTGTGGTCCAGCTGCACCTGCATGTTCAGCAATCGTCCACGCAGTTCGGCAAGATTTTGTTTTTTCTGCATTGTGGCCTGTTCGATGTCAGCCAGTTCCTGATGTCCCTGCTCAAGCTGCTGCTCAAGGGTTTCCAACCGGGATTCGAGGCGGTCGCGTTCCTCGCGTGCCTGTTGTGTTTGCCCGGCAAGCTGTTCCAGGTGGTGGTGGGCAACAGTCAACACCTGCTGCGTGCGGTCCTTTTCTGATTTCAGTGCATGCAACTCGGACTGTAGTTCCAGCAGCAGTTGCTGCTGCACCCTGATGTCCTGCCGTATCCTTGCCGCCTGCACCGCCTGCGCCGGTTTACCCGGCTCCTGCATTGAAGTACCTTGCACCAGTGCAAATACGGCCATCAGACACAGACCGATAATGGCCATAAAGCGCATGACATCCGTTTGCAGGGCATCGGTATCACTGCCTGTAGCAGCGGATGCAGCGGAAAACCGTGCCTGTCGACGGCGCCGGATCATTGCTCTTCCTGTAAACCACAGGCCGTGCTTCCGTGTGCACCAACACAGGCAATAGACTCGCGTATATCACTCAGCAACGCTTCAACCCGATGGGCATGGTGCTGGTCCTGCTCCTCGTAATATCGACTCAGCCGGGTACCCAGCAGTGAACTCTTGGTCACCCGCATCACGTAACCACCAACGCCGCCCACAATGGTGGTCGTCAGCGCAGTCAGGATGCCGCCTTCCACAAGGCGTTGCAGGACGGCAGTGGCCCCCGCTTGCGTAGCCCCCCCTGGATCACCGAGGGCAAACAACAGGGCACTGCGCATGCCGATCGCGGTCCAGATTACGCCAATACCAAAGAACAGACTGGTCCACACATCGTTCAGATGCTCGAGTTGGCTGATCTCATCCAGGGAACGGTTCTCGTCGAGTCGTTGCTGTAACATCCGCAGACTGTGGATATACAAGCCCAGGGTAATGCCAAAAGGCAGTACTGATAATCCCAGGTTGCGGCGACTCCACTCAAACAATACTTGAACCTGGGGCACCTCGAGAATGGATACCGAAATAACTTCCAGTACTGTCAGCAGGTACACCACCACCAGGCCGGTGACAAGACTGAGTGTCATGCCCAGCAACACGCCATTGAAAAAGCCGCCATCCTTCAGCCGTTTCATCATCACTTACTCAATCGGCCCACAGGCCTCGCAGGTGGCCTCAAGTACCAGTTCAGTCTCCTGGTAAAGGTTGCTGGCGCGTGTGTAGTTAAGCCGGTCTGCGCTGATCTTCAGCAGCCCCTGCTCCTTGTCGCCCAGTTCCCGGTTCATGTCACGCATGACATCGGACTGCTGCGGGCAGGTCTGTGCACAGACACTGTAATCACTGATCAGGGATACGTACTTGATACCGAAATAACGGTTATAGGTTTCCCGCGCCTGACGCTTGCTCAACAGGCCGGCATCATTTGCCCACAACAGGAAGTCGCTGAAGCTGGCCTTGTTTTCCTTTTTCGGATCGCCTTCCGCGATCGTCAGCAGGCGCTGGAAGTAGGCATCGAACTCGTATTCACAACCGGTTTCCAGATCGAAGCGTGCCGCACTGATGGCACGCTCCAGGTTCGTCCCCTCCGGCAGACTGCAGGCTGTTTTCTGCGCGGGATTGCTGCTGCAGGCCGCCAGTGACAGGGTAATGGCCACCACGGTGACGAGGCCGGTCAGTTTGATTTTCATTGATGCATTCATGAGGGTTCTCCAGTTCAATTACTGTCACATTTGCAGGGCACTTTCATAGCCATAGTCGACCGGTCCGGCAGGTGGAATTGCCATCGGAATGACATCCAGTTCCTCGCCAAACAGAATGGCCTTGACGCCGGCCACCACTTCCTGCATCTCCGGGGTAATGGTTCCGAATGACTGGTTAAGCTGTTCCATCAGGGTTGCGCGAGCAATCTCTTCCCGGGTACGCGCAATCAGACTGGAGGTCTCCTGCATATCGAGATAGATATCCGAAGCAATGACTGCCAGTGATGAATTGGTCTTGCCACCGGAGCGCGCCACCAGCTTGTAGTACTGGCTAAAGCGATCACTGAGCCGCATACCCGAACGCCCGCGCAGCGATGGCTGACTGGCCGCGGCTGCTTGACCGGACTCCTCGCCTATCAACAGTTCCTGCAGGGTCCAGGATGTTTTTTTCTGGCCCAGCTCCTTGCGAATGCGCTTTTCAAGACTGGAAGAGGTGGCATTCACCGCAGTTTCCATTTCCGGCAGCTTGTCTGCCATGACGTTCAGCATATCGAGATAGCTTTTCCCGAGTTGTCTGGCAATACGCTCGCAGCCGGGATCACCTTCGTTGCCTTCGCACTTGCTCTCCAGGTAAAGCTTTTGCTGTTCATCCAGCTGGCTGATGACGCCCTGCAACCCGGATTCCATTTCTGCGGCGACATTGCCCGTATGTTTGATTTCCTCCAGTACGGTGGTCGGAAACAACTTGATGGTCGGCGCGGTCGAACTCGAGTAAGCAGCCACCGGCAGTAGTAAACACCCGACCAGCAGCATACCGAGAAATTGCTGTGTACCTTTTCGCTCACACATTATTGCAGTCTTCATAGGGAGCCTCTCCTTGCAGATATTGATTTCATGATTCACTTCGATGCCTTCGTAACCGGTCCTCGTGATATTTAATATAGGCAAGTGTTCCTGAACAGAACCTGAATAGCGGTGAAAAAGGCTGTACCTAGTGTGGTGTAACGAATAACGTGCCGGAGAAACAGCAGCAGAAGAGTTTTACCTGTATGCAGGTGAACGGCGGTCCGGGTTCAGCAAGAAGAGCCGTCGCGGCGCACCTGGTTAAAAAATGAATCAACTCTGCCCATCACCACGGGCTCATATCACACTCGACTCAATCGAATGGGATTCCTGTTCGCTTCGAAATGTCGCGCAACTCTTCCACCAGCGGCATGACCAAAGGGATGCCCTCGGTACGGCGCAGTGTTTCGAATTCTCGCTCGGGATCACCGGGGATCAATACATCAGGGCTTCCAGGTTGCGGCTTTGTGCCTCTCATGGTCCGTACCCAGTCGTCAATCTGGCGTTTGAATTCATCGACATCAATGAAGGCCCCGATCTGCAAGGCTCCAAAAAAGTGGCCTATTCCCTTGCCGACGCTGCGCTCGGGAATCTGCTGGCGCAAGGCGAACGGGGGTGCAAATGGCCCCCAATTCGCGCCGCTGAGTACACAGCACAAGATATCGACCATCGAGGCAAGGCAGTAGCCCTTATGCCCGCCCATTTCCCGGAAGCTTCCTAAAGGCGATAAAGCGCCACCCTCAATCATGCCTTCGGGAGAAGTTGTGTTGCATCCCACCGAATCAACCGCCCAACCCGCCGGGATATCCTCCTGCTTGCGCCTGGCGATTTCCACTTTGCCATAGGAAACCGCGCTAGTTGCCATATCAATGACCACAGGCGGCTCTTCATTCCCGGGAAATGCAATCGAAATCGGGTTGGTGCCCAACATACGTTCGCCACCCCAAAGCGGCTGAACAAGTTTGGTACTGTTGGTCATCGACCAGCCAATCATATCCCGCTCTAGCGCTTTGAGCACGTAGAAACCCGCAATACCATAATGGTTGGAATTGCACACAGAGACCCAGCCTGAACCACATTCTTCGGCCTTGTCCATCGCAATTTGATTGGATTCCGGGCCAACAACCAAACCCAGCCCGTTGTCACCATCAACGGTCGCCGTAGAAAGACTTTGACGTACAATGCGGATCTGTGGCTTAGGGTTTATTCGGCCAAGGCTGAGCATATCAAAATAGGCATGCAGGCGACCGACGCCATGCGAATCAATGCCGCGCAAGTCTGCGGCTGCCAGAACCTCCGCAGCCAGTTCTGCCTGGTCTTGTGGGATTTCAAAATATCGAAAAACCCGCGCGCTAAATTCTATCAGGTGCTCGATTGGAAAGGTTTTGTATTCGACTATGTTCAATTGAGGCGTAGAAAAGTTTGTCCACTCGTGACCCAACAGCAAGTAACCCGTCAATAATCAAGCTGGATGTCGCTGCCGGGTTTGGGGCGTTGCAATTATAGATGCCCTGCTCGTTTTCCAAATTTACAAGTGAATCATAACGTAAGCGCACGGACGTACGCTATTTTTTGTTACTTTCAACACAGTCTTGCTGAATCTACAATGTCTGCTTTTATTGGTTTTGCTCTGCAAAATATTCTTCGGTGCCGGGCATTAATATCGTATCTGCCAATGCAGTAGCTACCAACAAGTTAATTGAAATTTTATTTTTCGTCGCCAATTCCTGGACTCGCTCATACAACCTATCAGAGAGTTCCAGATAAATCGTACGCATCGTATACCTCACAGATGGACTTGTGATTTAAACCCTAGCAGAACCGTCTCATGGAACAAAAGTGGCAAATTGACGCACGGCAAACCACCTCAATGTGGAGAGTTGGTCGATTTGTATCAAATAACCTGAATGACCTAGGGGGTCATTCAGGCAGTACAAAAAAGCAACCCGAAGGCCGCCGTGTGAGGGGTGGTAACTGTATCGTTAATTATACGGGGCCAATCAGCCTGGCATTTACATTTTGTGATTTGACCCGGGCCAGCACGTCTTGCGATGAATACATATCTCTGTCGTATCTGACAAGCATAAGATGATAGCGCAACGGACAGAACTCCGCTGTATTGATACCACCATTATCTTCCAGCGCAGTAACCAGGTCCCCTCGTCGCTGTTCTCCCAGGGTTTCGGTTATATGCACAACAATTTCTACTGTATGTTGAGGTTCGTTCTCTATGCTCTGTATTGCTTGACCCATGGTGTACCTCCACCCGCATGTTACGGTATCTGGACTCGTTGAGTTGTTAATTAAGCCAGACTATTCTCCCGACTACTGGCCACAAGACTAAAGGTAGCAGAGAGGTATTAAAATAAAAGGTGAATAATTACTATTCAGCGCATCAGCAGGTCACGATGTTCTGGCAACTGGCAGGAGCCTCCTATTGTGGAAACTACCTACTCACACTCATCATTCAGGTGTCGTAATGGTCCCAGATGCGCTGCCAAGTAGTCTTTCAGCCACCCGGGTCGAATAGCTACAAGGTGTCTAGTGTGGTGTAACGAATAACGTGTACATATCAGCGAGACGAGAAGCCGTTAGCTGCAAGGCGCGTCTCGCCGGCAATGGCGTGCCCTTTACAAGAGGCGCAACACCGCAGATGACGGATTCTCGTCTCGCCCGAAGGGAGGCCCACAAATAACCCAATACGGCGTTGCAGCCCTTGTTAAGGGAATAACCATTAACTGCAGGCTGCGCCTTGTCTTGAATCATTTGTGGGCCTCTGATAGGTGCACGTTATTCGTTACACCACACTAGTGTAGTAAAGGCTTGCGAAAAACAACCCGGCAGATCCGGGTCCTTTATGGGATATCAGCCAGGGTTTTAAGCGGTGTTCCCGCAACTTGCTCGGCGATTTCACGCACACGCTCAAGAGTAATCTCACCGCGTTGTGCCGCTAGCGCTTGCACAACATTATCGAGGCTGGCCTTATTATTTGTTTTTTCACTAATTTCATTATTCAGGGCACGTAACACACCCACTGCTTTCGCAGTAATGGGCCCGTATGAGCGCTCCGCCTCTAACGTTGATGCGTTTTCCCCATACTCCGCCAGTTGCTCGAGGGCCTTTTCATAGCGCTGAGGCGTAATAGTGCCAGAGCGGCGCATTATCTCCAGGGAGTAATACTCTGCAAGGCCTTCCACCAACCAGTCCGACCCGGGCCCGGAGCGTGCAGCCATGGCGACATGCACCATTTCATGTATTAGGGGGCTGGTGCCATCTTCACTAATAAGTGGGCGATCGGCATGTACATACAGAGAATCGGGTCCCGACAGAGCCCCCCGCCACATCGGGTCACCTGCACTGACAATAAGAATACGCTCGGGAAAACCGGAGAAGATATCAAGCAGGGACGGCAGGTTCCAGTTGAGGAGCGCCAGAATGTCCATGCGACGTACAGACTGCCCTTTGGGTCCCGCTACAATGACTTTAACCCCTTTGATCTGTTCACGCTTAACACCAATATTTCCCGCTACCATCCAACCGGTCGGACGGTCGAATAGTCGATGCGGGTGATCTACTTTATAAGTGCCGCTGCTGTAACGTGGATAGGGCGTTACGATTGACCACCCTGCTGGCAAATCAAAATGCAACTTTGTCCGCGCTTTTGTACCATCCTCCATATCCACCCGAACCGGCGGCACCAGATCATCTCCGCGGAACAGCGCCCAATCATCGGTAAAAAGTGCATCATAGGTACCGGATTTTCGGCGGTGATCGATCCGGACATTAAAGCCCAGTGTTCCCCCTTCCGGTTTCGGCTTCCACAGCACATAATTTTCCTGCTTCTCGATACTGCCGCTACCCTTAAAACCGGTATAGTACTCGGGATCGATTTGCAGACGAATCCAGCGCACATATTCTGCCCCTTTCCCCAGTTTAATCTCTACCCGGGCAGAATGTGTTTTCGGCTGGAATTCAATCTTGTAGTCGACATGATATAGCCGCCGATCGTCTGCGGCCAGGCCCGGTGTACTGCACACCAGCAGTAGCATAGAAAACAGACAATGAATGGATTTCCGGGTGTGATTTGCCGCCATCATGTACTCAGGGCTCTGCAGTAAACCCGAAGGCTTTATCGTGTACGTATACGAGCTTGCAGGCATCGATATATTTTGCATCGTGAATCCGTCCACTGCTGATGTAGCCGGTATCACCCTTGTTCAGGATCACGGCCTCCCCGTCCGGGACAAGCCCGTCTGCCTCCCGGGTATAAAACTGGATCACCATCTTGCCCTCCACTACCACGGTCATGTCATCACCGGGGTGAGAATGTGGCGGTTCTTCGCTGCCAGCCTCCCACTGTTCCAGCATGACTTCTACACCGTCCGGGTTGGCAGGAACGGTTGTTCTCAGGGTAAAACCATCCGGGGTATCCGGAACAGTTATGTGATTTTTCCAGATGGCGCTTGTGGATGAGGTCATTTCTGTCTCCTGGTTGTTAATTTAATTTACATCGTCTTTCGCACATGTGACGCGCAATTATTATGGCATGTCGAGCACGGACTTGACGAAGGGTACCGTGAGACGGCGCTGTGCAACCAATGAGGCCGTGTCCAGGGTATCGAACAGCGCAAACAGTGTTGGCAGGTCGCGCGGGAAACGCCGCAGCAGGTATTGTGCGGTATCGTCCGGCAACGCCAGTCCACGTGCCTGTGCCCGGCAGCCCAGCGCCGCGATCACCTCATGATCGGCCAGCGGTTTCAATACGTAGGTCAGACCCCAGCCTAACCGCGATACCAGGTCGGGTAACAGGAATCCCGCCTGAGCCGGACGTTTCTCACCGGCAATTAATAAGGTGCCGCCACCCTGCCTGACACGATTAAACAGGTCGAATAAACCGCGCTCCCAGTCATCATGTCCGGCAATGGCTGACACGTCATCGATGCAGATCAGGTCCAGCTGTTCAAGATCATCGAATACAATTGCGGTGTAAGCAAGCAGTTCCTGTAGCGGCAGGTAACTTGTTGTACGTCCACTTTGACCGGCATCGTGACACGCGGCCTGTAACAGGTGCGTCTTGCCCATACCTGCAGCGCCGACCACATAGACCAGCGGTTCACCCGCGCCGATCGCCGACTGTTTCAGACCCTGCACAGCCTCCAGGTTTTGACCCGGAAAGAAACTGTTGAAGCGCGCACTGTCCTTGAGTGCAAGACCGAGTGCTAATTGGGGATGACTGTTCATTGAAAGACATGACGTCATTACCTCTGGCCAGGGGATGACGTGATTATGTTCAGGGTCTGATGCTGTCCTGTCAGGCCTTGCCTCGTTTAAACCATGCCCGCCGGCCCCAGGTCCAGACATAATCGAAACCGCTCCAGAGGGTCGTTGCCAGCACACTGTATATAAGAATGTCCAGCCACAATACAGGCAGTACGTGCATTCCCTGGCTGAAGATAACGGCCAGCACCAGCAGTATCTGGGCAACAGTATTCAGCTTGCTGACCATGCTTGGCCTGGCTTCAAGGCGTTCGACGCGCATATTAAACACGATAGCACCACCAACGATGACCAGGTCACGCAGCACCACCAGTACCACCAGCCACACGGGTATCCAGCCCAGCCACCCAAGCGTCACAAAGCAGGACACCAGCAGGAGTTTGTCGGCCAGTGGATCCATTAATGCGCCCAGACGACTGGTCCAGTTATTACGCTTGGCCAGATATCCATCCAGTCCGTCGGTAAATCCCGCAAAACCAAATAAAATCAGGGCCAAACCAAAACGTTCATTCAACAGCAGCATGACAACGGGCGGCACCAGCAAAAAGCGTAAGACCGTAAGAAGATTGGGTATGTCGCGCGGTTTCACGGGCGCAGACGGAAATTACCCGGCGACCCTGTTCGCACAGGTTCCAGGACCGTGCCAATGGTCACGGTACGTGTCAAATCCTCCAGGCTGCCACTGAGCTTCAGTGCATAGTCAATTTCTGCACCCGCCACTTGCGCCACCTGCACATCGACCACGGCTGTTAACCCCCTGAGATAGGCACTGAGTCGCGCATAGTCAGACAGTGAATCCACCCCGGACACGGATATACTGACCGTGTTCAGGTTTCCGCCACCCCGTGTAACCGCAAAGCGGGATGCCAGCATGTCCGCGGTATCATCAATCCCCTGTTGTGACAGCTTGTCCAGTTGCTGCCGACTGTCTGACCAGGCAGAAGGTTTGCCGGCAACATCCAAATGCCAGCGTGACGACCAACCACCGGAGGCACTGCGGTTCAGGCGTCCGATCAATACTGCCTGCGGGTTATAGCGTTTGGATGCCGCCATGACGTTTTCAAAGAACCCGCCCCAGATATCCGAGAACCGCACCTGTGACTGGTCTTCAAGGTCCATCAATGGAAACACGATGGGCACGCCGCGCTGCTTCGCTGCCAGCGTAATCTGCTGATGTACATCGCTACCATCATCAGCGGCAACCACGTAACGTTTGCCACGATCTTCCACCGCCAGCCACACCAGCGTATCCGGACGTTCGCTTCCCCAGAAAGTTTGACCCTGCTGCTGCAGTGACTTGCGGAGCGCCTCTCCATCAAAACGCACCCACAGCTTCAGCAATGGCGGTTCACTCCCGGGCTCGTTAAAATACCGGTATTGCTGTACCAGTGAGTCAGGTTTCTTCAGCAGCTGTTTCGCCGCCGCGGTCGTCAGTACCGCCTCCTGACCGGCGACCCGCACCAGTACCTCCTCCAGCGCAGCGCCCATGGCACGGCTGCGCACACCCGCCGTCTGGTTCGGCACCACCACCTCGGCATCGAACAGGTCCTGAGAGGCAGCCCGGACGGTTACCGTCGGCAACAGCATTAACAGACAGAGGAGACCGGCCAGACAGGCGCCGCTTTGTTGACATTTATGCATGCGTAATCACATCAGGTAAGGAATGCCGTAAAGCATACGGGTATCCGCAGATTTTGGCCACATCAACACCTCTAGTGTGGTGTAACGAATAACGTGCACCTATCAGAGGCCCACAAATGATCCAAGATAAGGCGCAGTCTGCAGTTAATGGTTATTCCCTTAACAAGGGCTGCAACGCCGTATTGGGGCATTTGTGGGCCTCCCTTCGGGCGAGACGAGAAGCCGTCATCTGCGGTGTTGCGTCTCTTGGAAAGGGCACGCCATTCCCGGCGAGACGCGCCTTGTGGCTTACCGCTTCCCGGCCCGCTGCACCCATCAATCCTATATTGACGGAGTACTGGGTTTACACGGGTTGCAAGCGACCGCTACCATAGCGCTCCTGCACAATTCGGCAAAATGGGGATTCCACGCGTGAGCGTACCAGACAACAAACAGGCATTAAATTACCGGGATGCCGGTGTCGACATCGATGCCGGCAGCGAACTGATCGAGCGCATCAAACCGGCGGTAGCCAGAACCCGTCGCCCGGGCGTACTCACCGGCCTTGGTGGCTTTGGTGCACTGTTTGAATTACCGCTGGACCGCTACCGTGAACCGGTGCTGGTCTCGGGCACCGACGGTGTCGGTACCAAACTGAAACTGGCCGTGGAAGCCGGGCTGCATGACAGCATCGGTATCGACCTGGTGGCGATGTGCGTCAATGACATCGTGGTTGCCGGAGCTGAACCGTTGTTCTTTCTGGATTACTACGCAACCGGAAAACTCGATCTCGATGTCGCCACCGCTGTCATCAACGGCATCGCAAAGGGCTGTGAACTCTCGGGTGCAGCGCTGGTGGGTGGCGAGACGGCGGAGATGCCGGGGATGTACAGTGACGGTGATTATGATCTCGCCGGTTTCAGTGTCGGCATTGTCGAGAAATCCGCCATTCTTGATGGTCGTGCCGTCAAGCCCGGCGACGTCCTCATTGGCCTGGCCTCTTCAGGCCCGCATTCAAACGGTTACTCGCTGATACGCAAGATCATCGAAGTCAGCGGTAGCTCGCTGGATGATGACCTGAAGGGACACCCGCTGGCAGAGTGGCTGCTTGCACCAACGCATATCTACGTCAAACCTTTACTGTCGCTGTTCCAGCAGGTCCCGGTACATGCCCTCGCCCATATCACCGGCGGCGGACTGACCGAAAACCTGCCGCGGGTATTGCCTGAAAACACCTGCGCAGTCATCAACACGGGTTCATGGCAGCCGTCACCGGTCTTCGACTGGCTGCAGCACGCTGGCAATGTCGAGACACAGGAGATGTACCGCACCTTTAACTGTGGCATTGGCATGGTCGTGTGTGTCGCAGCAGCGGATGCTGACAAAGCGATGACGCACCTGAACGAACAGGGCGAAGATGCCCGCATCATCGGCCATGTTGACCAGGGTGAAGGCCTGCCCGTCGTCAGATTCGACTAGCTGGCGACCATCCATAAACACCGTAACGTCTCTCGCCAAGGCGCAAAGACGCCAAGAAAAATATAATATGCCTTTAGAACAGTACGATTTTCACTTTGCGATCTTTGCGTCTTGGCGAGAATTATTCTTTCTGGATGGACAGTAGTACAGCCAAGAGCGCTTATGATCGACCCTGCAGCCTCTCCTCTCCCTGTTGTCATACTGATCTCCGGACGTGGCAGCAATCTGCGGGCGATCATTAAAGCCGTTGCCCACGATGAGTTGCCGGTAGACATCCGTGCCGTCATCAGTAACCGTCCCGGTGCCACCGGTCTGCAAGGGGCAACACAGGCAGGTATTGAGACGGCCGTCGTCGATCACACCCTGTATAAAGACCGGCATGGGTTCGACCAGGCCTTGCAGGCATGCATCGACCACTATCAACCGGGACTGGTCATCCTGGCAGGTTTTATGCGTATCCTGACTGCGGATTTCGT
>Ga0316189_10004953_pt1 | contig 12755 bp, 13 predicted proteins | sample LowCovwburrow_MG_FD_204930 | JGI IMG/M metagenome (GOLD analysis project Ga0316189, IMG submission 204930) | Coastal sediment microbial communities from Maine, United States - Lowes Cove worm burrow | ecosystem: Environmental > Aquatic > Marine > Coastal > Sediment | place: USA: Maine... | reverse complement strand
CGCTGAAGGGAATTACAACTATTTCTGCGGTTTACACCCGTCCATGACAGGCAGTGTGGTCGTTGAGCAAGCCGTTACGGATAGCTGAGTGGGTACTGCGTTTGTAGACAATACGCCCTTCGGGGCGTTTTGTTTAAGGCCTTGGTTATACCGGCAGGTATTACATGAACCCGGTGGTCTGATCTGCAATGCGGCCCCGCCCGGGGTTAAGAATTACCGGGGCGGCAGGTTGTTCGACGGAGCGGGGCGCAGCCACGGTCCAGATGAATGTGTTGCCGCGAATAATTAATGAATATCGTCATCGCAGGTGGGTCCGGTGGCATTGGAGGTGCTTTTGTCGAGGCGCTTTCCAGGCGACCCGAGGTCAAGAAAATTATCGCGACTCGTAATCACCACTCGTCCGCTCTGGATCATCCGAAGGTCACCTGGCATCGGCTGGACCTCACCGATGACACTGCGATTAGAGACTGGGCGGCTCAGTTGGATGAGGTTGACTGGTTGATCAATGCAGCGGGTATCCTGCATACCCCGGCGCAGGGCCCCGAGAAGAGCATCCGGCAGGTCGACCCCGCCTTCTTTCTGGAGAATATGAACATCAATGTCCTGCCTGCCCTGTTACTGGCCAAACACCTTCACGGCAAGTTCCGGCATGGGCGGCCGGCGGTATTTGCAACCGTCTCGGCAAAGGTTGGCAGCATCGAGGATAACCGGCTGGGTGGCTGGATCAGTTACCGCGCATCAAAAGCGGCGCTCAATATGAGCATCAAGACGCTCGCCATAGAGTGGCGGCGCACCCTGCCCAATGTTGCGGTAGTTGCCCTGCATCCGGGTACAACGGATACCACCCTGTCAAAACCCTTTCAGCGCAATGTCCCTCACGAACAACTGTTTAAACCCGAGTATAGTGTCAACTGCATGTTGAGTGTCCTGGAAAATCTCAAGCCGGCGCAATCAGGTGAATTCCTGGCTTTTGATGGCGAACGGTTGCCATGGTAACAGCGCCGCGAATTCAATGGCGACGATGTTGTTGCTGGTCTTGCTGGTTTCATTCGAAGAGCGATCTGCATTCTGGCGAGACCACAGTGTCCGACCTGGTCTATAACGCGTGCGGTCTCAGGCCCGCCGAGAGGTCCGATGGGGTAGGGTAGGACACTGGACTTAATATGAGCTACAGTTAGACGAAGGCAGCAGAATAAGAATATTATTTTTGCAGTCTATTGCCAAATAAGTGAACAACTCTAATAAGCGCAGGTAGTAGTGGAGAAGACTATGTATATGAAAATACTCGCCGTTCTCGCCGGATTGCTTTTGTGTTTTACAGCCGCGAACGCTGGAAAAGGTGCACCCGATTTCGAGTCCTATGAATGGACGTTGATTAATGAGGAGGCCCGATGGGCGCCGCGTGCAGGTCTACAGGTCGTAAGCTTGAGAAATCGCTTCTACCTGATGGGCGGACGAACACCGCGCCCCCCGGGTTTTCCACCCATACCCGGTGACAGTGATATCTGGGGTGATGTCTGGACGAGTAATGACAAGGGTGCGTCCTGGCAGCTACTGCTTGAAACCGATGATACGCAACACTGGCCTGCGCGTGCCTATTTCCAGGCTGTCACCAAAGGCAGGCACATGTATGTACTGGGTGGTCAAAACTTCAAGCTGGAACAAAACAATTGCCCACCCTTTGTGACGGGTTGCCCGCCCTTCGTTTCATCTTCTGATTTCTTCAACGATGTCTGGCGCAGCCGGGACGGTGTTCACTGGAAGCAGATGACTGGTGCAGCGCCATGGGCGGGGCGAGCCGGTCTTAGCAGCGTTGTACACAAGGGAGAAATCTACATCATGGGTGGCTCGTTCAATGACGACCCGGCTGTGATTGGCGGTCCGCCGACACGTGTCTATTTCAATGATGTGTGGAAGTCACGCAATGGCCGTGACTGGGTGAAACTCACGGATAATGCGCCCTGGGAACCGAGGGCAGGTGCGATAGTGGTCGAAAAAAACGGCTATATCTACCTGCTGGGCGGAGAGGACGGATTTACCTGTTTGCCTGATTCCCCGCGCTGTCCGCCTTACTTCAATGATGTTTGGCGAACCCGGGACGGTGCCAACTGGGAACTGGTGACGGCTGCAGCAGACTGGGCGCCGCGTCCCGGCCACCAGGTCGTGGTATTACTGAACCGTTTCATACTTTTCGGCGGTTTTGGACTGAGCGATGATCCGACTGATCCTTTCAAGGCGGCCAACCCTATGGACATCTGGGTCAGCAAGGATGGGGCCGATTGGAGGCAGGTCAGTGATTCTCCCTGGAATGCGGTTACACCAGAGGAGATCAAATACGACTTCGATGCCCTGGTGGTGAAGGGTGGCAAGCATGGACATCGACCATCCATTTTTACTTTTGGAGGTGACCGTGAAACCTTTGACTTCACTGATCCAGCAAACTACCTCAATGTGGACAATGATGTCTGGCGTTTTTCTCCACCGCGCTGGATGACAACGCCGAACCGAGAATGATTTCGTCGACGAAGCTGTTCAATAAACGGTGTCAAACCGCCCCTAACAAGGGCACACAGGTCAAATAACCCAGTTTTATTGGACAGCGCAAGTCGCATAAAGTCAATTAAATACAATAGGACAAGTAACTTCATCCGGAACACTACGAACCAGACGGTCGGAGGTTCGACTCCTTCAGGGCGCGCCATATAGTTCAAAGGCTTGTCTAGTAATGGCTAGGCCTTATTCGCCAGGGACAGGGCGGTGTAGTTCATTCTAACGTCTTCACTACCCGTCTATCTGCTGGCAGCCAGTTTCGTTCTGCAGTTTTTTCTTTATTTTAGGTGTCGCATCCGCGATTTCATTAAATAATGGAAGTTTTTCCAGTGAATTGAATTTGGTGACCCCGGTTGGCAGCTTGCGCAGACGGCGTACACCTTCGCCGCCTGTCCAGAGTGCGACGTCATCTGCTATCAGCTCACGTAGTTCGTTTAAATGCGGACGAATACTCTGATACGAGTAAGCGCCGCTGAATGTGATTCCTACTGCATCCGCATCAAACTGCTTAACTGCCTTGCCGATCTGGTCCATGGGTACTTCGCCACCAAGATTTATAACTGAAACACCGCTGGATGAAAGCATGGCTGCCAGCATCAATAAACCCAGCGTATGCTCTTCGCCGGGCAGTGTTGCCAGCAGTACTAATGGCTTCCCCGCGCTTTTTTGCAGAATGGCGATTTCTGCATTCAGAAATCGAATCAGTTGTTCAGACAGGAAATGCTCCTGGAATATCTGCAGCTTTCCACTGATCCAGAGCTCGCCCACCGCTTGCAGCAGAGGTACGACCGTCTCAAGGACAAATTCCCGCATGCCCCGCTTTTCATATTGCCCGCGCAGCAGGACTTCGACCTGACCGGCATCGGCGGAACGGATTGCGCCAAGAACCGCGTCGACTGTTTTATCGATTTTCTCTGAACCTTCAGTCAGCAGACTGGCTTCGATTTCATCCAGCGCATCCTCGCTGAGGGGCAGCAGCTTGCCAGGGCGAACACCATAGTCCAGCAAGCGACGGGTTCGTTGCAGGCGCCTCAACTGATCTTCCGGATAACAGCGCTCGCCCTTTTCATTGCGCACCGGCCTGGGGAAACCGTAGCGGCGCTCCCAGACACGGAGTGTATCGCGTCCGATGCCAGTATCACGTTCAACCGCACCGATGGAATAAAAACCATTATTTTCAATCATTTCGTATTTCCTGTGCCACTTTGACTATATTATAACATAAATTGTCCTAGACAAACTGTATGAGTTCTGTATAGTATTTACCCATGGGCGACATTCAAGGCCCATATCCAGCTCAACAACATCAGGAGAAGCGACATGAGTAACTATGAATTACAGATACGCGCAACAGAACAGTACTACGACGAAGCCATCCGTGCCGCCGAGCAGGAAAATATTGAAATTCTGTCATCTGTAGTACCGGGCAGCAGGCTGCACCAAGTCATTCACAACCCTGTCGATAGCGGTATCGATGAGGGCTGAGCGCATCTTTCACCCGGTGTATGGGTACACAGATAAGCTCGTTGTTATTTATGTATTACACACGGCTCGAGTAGCACCGGTAAGGCCTGACAGGCCGACCCGGTGAACTCAGGCAACTGTTCCAATCAGGAGGAGTGAATCATGAGTGAACCGATCATTTTGATTTCCGCAATCTATGCATTCAGCTTTTTAGCGATTGGACTACTGATGACCATGCGGGAGTTTTCTCGCCTGAACAGGAGAGAGCATCAACAGGTTAGCAAGGTCAGAGATGCAGACCGTCTGCGTATGAAAAGAGCCACTGTTTACGTGCCTGGATATTCAGGTGCCTGATCGAACAGCCGTACTGCCCTGATGAGTCTATATGATCATATCAGGGCAGTACGCAGGCCCAGTTAATACAGCGAGTAGAGGAGCAAAAAAGATGAATACCATAAATGTAAAGGTACCCCAGGCCATCAATCGAATTTCAAAACGAAAGGCCGACCAATTCCGCCAGGCTGCAGCGCGGCGCCGGTAACAGGAACTGTGCGACGAGAAAGATCTGCAAAGCTGGTTGACAGAGGTATGGTATGAGTCACCATCGCTCATTGAAATTGATTCGAGCCGAAAGTTCTACGACAGACCTTTTGGAGAAATCACATGCAATACAGACAGGGATTTGATCAGCGCAGAAGAAAGGCACTGAATATCATCTTCACCGGTAGTGCAACCGTTCCGCTGAGCAGCCTGCCTGTGCAACGCAAGGCATGCAGTGAGGAACTGGTGCACTTGACTGAAGAAGACGCAATGACCAAGGCCTGAAGTATGTCCAAAAGGCCATGGACGCTATCGCTGGCGAATCACAGGTTAACAGAGACTTTCTGTACTTCGAGCCAAAGACGACGTAGAAGGCTATACTATGTTACGCAGTGTTCCGATCTGCGGTGCAAAGAGAAACCGGTCACGCGCAACATCACCTGGGATATCTGGAGGTTGTTGGTTACCCTGCTTCAGATTATAAGGTCCTACAATGTCGAACATTTCTTTCTTAAAGGAGACGACTCGCATGCTTAGACAAACAATACCTTTACTTGCTGCTTTGGCGGTAGCGATGTCACCTGTGGTGACATCAAGCCCTGCTTTTGCTCAGGGTGAGCCAAAGTCAAACCAATTCTGGTGGCCAGATCAGCTGGACCTCAGCCCTCTTCGGCAGCACACTGCTGAGTCCAATCCAATGGGGGAGGACTTCAACTATGCCAAGGAGTTCGAGAGTCTCGACCTTGATGCTGTGAAGAAGGACATCGAGACGTTGATGACGTCGTCACAGGACTGGTGGCCAGCAGACTATGGTCACTATGGTGGGTTGTTTATCCGGATGGCGTGGCACAGTGCGGGCACCTACCGTGTTGCTGACGGCCGCGGCGGCGCTGGCGGTGGTCAACAGCGTTTCGATCCGCTCAACAGCTGGCCTGACAATGCCAATCTTGACAAGGCGCGGCGGTTGATCTGGCCTATCAAGCAGAAATACGGCGCAAAGCTTTCCTGGGCCGACCTGATGGTCCTGACAGGTAATGTCGCGCTGGAATCCATGGGCTTCAAAACATACGGTTTTGCCGGCGGGCGAGAGGACGACTGGGAGCCGGATCTGGTTTACTGGGGACCTGAGGTCGAAATGCTCGCGGATGACCGCTACAGTGGCGACAGAGAGCTGGAAAACCCCCTTGCCGCGGTGCAGATGGGCCTGATCTATGTGAACCCGGAGGGGCCGAATGGCAACCCGGATCCGGTCGCGGCAGCGAAGGATATTCGCGAGACATTTGGTCGTATGGCAATGAACGATGAAGAGACCGTTGCACTCATCGCCGGCGGGCACACCCTCGGTAAAACCCATGGCGCACACAAACCAGATGAGTGCCTGGGTCCCGCGCCCGCAGCCGCAGGGATCGATGAGCAGGGCCTCGGCTGGAAAAACAAGTGCGGCACTGGAAATGCTGGCGATACGATCACCAGCGGCCTGGAAGGTGCATGGACTGTGACACCAGTCAACTGGAGCATGAACTATCTTCAAAATCTGTTCGCCTACGATTGGGTAAAGACGAAGAGCCCCGCAGGGGCGACCCAGTGGATTCCCGATGACAAGAACGCAGCAAGCCTCGTGCCAGACGCTCACGATCCATCGAAGCGGCATGCACCTGTCATGTTAACGACCGATCTCTCGCTCAAGTTCGACCCGAGCTATCGGAAGATTTCGCAGCGCTTCCTTGACAATCCTGAGGAGTTCGAGCTTGCCTTCGCCAAGGCTTGGTACAAGCTGACGCACCGCGACATGGGTCCCCGTGCGCGCTATCTCGGCGCTGAGGTGCCTGACGAGGAACTACTTTGGCAAGACCCCGTTCCCGCAGTTGATTATGAGTTGATTGATGCAAACGACATCGCCAGGCTGAAGTCTGAGATCCTTGCATCGGGGTTGACCGTACCGGAACTTGTCAGGACTGCCTGGGCGTCGGCCTCTACCTTCCGCGGCACCGATATGCGCGGCGGGGCGAACGGGGCGCGCATTCGCCTCGCGCCGCAAAAGGATTGGGAGGTGAACAATCCGGATGAACTGGCGAAGGTGCTGAAACGCCTCGAGGGCATTCAGAAAGACTTCAACCGCGCGCAATCGGGCGGCAAGAAGGTATCACTCGCCGATGTGATCGTTCTGGGCGGATCCGCAGCCGTTGAGCAGGCCGCAAAGAGCGCCGGGCACGAGGTGCAGGTTCCCTTCGCGCCGGGACGCACGGATGCATCGCAGCAGCAGACTGATGTGATTTCTTTTGCCGTGCTCGAACCGACCGCAGACGGGTTCCGTAACTACTTTGGTAGCGACAACAGCAGATCGCCGGCGGAGATGCTGGTCGATCGGGCAGATATGTTGACCCTGACCGTTCCTGAAATGACCGTCCTGGTCGGCGGGATGCGGGTCCTTGATGCAAATGCCGGACAGTCTGGACATGGCGTGTTCACCGACCGGCCAGCGACGTTGAGTAATGATTTCTTCGTAAACCTGGTCGACATGTCCACGCAGTGGTCGAAGTCATCAAAATCCGAAGGCGTTTACGAGGGTCGTGATCGCGGTACGGGCAAGCTTAAATGGACGGCCACCCCTGTCGACCTTGTTTTCGGATCCAACTCCGAGCTGCGTGCTGTCGCAGAAGTCTATGCATCTGAAGGCTCGCAACAGAAGTTCGTGAGCGACTTTGTCGATGCGTGGACCAAGGTGATGAACGCCGACCGCTTTGACCTTGATCCAGCTCTGCGAAACGAATCCAGCACTGTGGCGTTCCGTCAACGCTAATCTTTCGGATTGGCGATTGTCGGTCGCTCCACTCTCCAGGTCGAGAAGTTACGACCTGGAGAGTTGTGAGTGAATTTGAGGCTGTATGGAACTAGTTGATGATTCTTAATCGATTCAACCTTATTCTATGTCGGCGAATTGAACTTCAGCCTGCCTTTTTGCCGATTGTTCTCTCATACGGTCCCGGGAATGAAAATCTTCAATGTCGGGTGACTGACCCGGGTGAACTCAGCTCGCTGTCTAGTATCGCGATGAATGTGTTAAGGCGTTCTGCAGGGTGGACGGTTTCCAGCAGCACTTGCTTGTCTGCTTCACTGAGTGGCAGTGCCATACACATGCTGCTTAACAATCTCATGGTTGACAGACGCTCAAGCATTGCCCAGTCAACATCCAGGTTTTTGGACTGCAGGTAAGCTTTCAGTGTCTGTAAAAAAAGATCGTGTGCACTACTCAGTGTATCTTCATGATCGGTGTAGTCGTTGCTGAAGCGCGACCACTGCGGTATAACCAGTCGATAGCCGCGTGTGGTCGGCAGTTCCTCGCCAAGATCAAAACGGCATACACCGGAGAGTACCATTTCGATCCGGCCATCGTCGGTTTCGCGATACTGTGTGATGCGTCCGGCGCTACCTGTGTGGCAAAGCCCATCACCTTTGGCGTTCGGGTCGGGTTGAACCATGCCGATCATGCGGTGGCTGCTGAGTGCATCACTGACCATGTTCAGATAACGTGGCTCGAAGATATTCAAAGGCAACTCACTCCCTGGCATTACTATGGCCCCGGGTAGCGGAAAGACCGGCAGGGTATCGGGGAGTTGATCAAAGGGTACGATGAACGGGTTGATGTTCACTAATCACCTCCTGCTCGCGGGTCTGGCTCGTCGGGCAGTGTCAGTTGATGGATCCTGTGTTCGGGTTGTCCGCCATCTCGTCGTAGATATTTTTCAGTCCTGACATATCATCCGAACCATGAGTTGGTGTATTGATATACTCAAGTTTGTTCTCTTCTGATTCAAAATAAATTTTCAAGGCATTTTGGCCTTCACCTTCCACCAGGTATGGCGCATTCTCTGTATCGGTAACATCGTTCAGCGAGATTGGGTCCAGTGTTGTAGTAATCATGTTGCATATTCTCCAGGTGAGTCGTTGTTCAAATGCTTGTCGAGGCCATAGCCTACACAATGTACAAGTATTGTACAAGCATATTGATTTTGTATGGCGGTTTGTACAACCATTGACGCCACACTCGCACGCACTTTACGGAGACAGGATTTGATGAAACCCCGATACCAGGGACAGAGAGAATTCAAGCACGGGCGCATGCCACAGCTGGGGGTTGTGCTGGTCAATCTGGGTACGCCGGAATTTCCTACTGCTGACGCAGTGCGGCGCTATCTGGGCGAATTCCTTTCCGACCCCCGTGTGGTCGAAATCCCGCGTCTGGTCTGGAAAATTATTCTGCATGGAATCATCCTGCGGGTACGTCCGAAAAAATCCGCGCACGCCTATGCGAGTGTCTGGACGGATGCAGGTTCGCCACTGCGTGTCTTTTCCGAGGCGCTGACGGTGAGGGTGCAGGAAGAGCTGGAACACCTTGTGCGTGGACCGGTTTCAGTTGTACTTGCCATGCGTTATGGCGAGCCTGCCATCGACAAGGTGCTGATGAAACTGCAGGAACAAGGTGCAGAACGACTTCTGATATTACCGCTGTATCCCCAATACTCGGGCGCGACGACCGGTTCGGTTGCCGATGCAGTATTCGCCAGTCTGAGTCACTGGCGCTGGGTGCCCGAGTTGCGCTTCATGAGCGCTTATCATGACGACCCGCGCTACATCCAGGCCGTTGCCGATTCAATTCGTGCACACCGTGAAGCCCATGGTGGCGGTGATAAATTACTCATTTCATTTCATGGCATGCCCAAAGCCACCTTGGAGGCGGGTGACCCCTACTACTGCCATTGCCATAAAACCGCGCGTCTGATTGCAGAAGAACTCGGTCTTGCGGAACAATACTGGGAAATGGCGTTTCAGTCGCGCTTTGGGCGGGCGGCATGGCTGCAGCCCTACGTCGCCAAACGACTCGAGGAATTACCCGCAGAAGGGGTGAAGCGTCTGACGGTTGTTTGTCCGGGCTTTGCCAGTGACTGTCTGGAGACACTGGAGGAAATTGCCATGCAGGGGCGGGACAGTTTTCTGCAGGCGGGGGGTGAACGCCTGGACTATATTCCGGCCTTGAATGACGCTGCAGCGCATGCAGGTTTGCAGGCCGCGCGGATCCTGCAGCATGCCGCGGGATGGCCTGAAACCAGCGCTGACTTTGACCGCGGTCGTCTCGAGGCTGAGCTGACGAAATCCCGAACCTGTGCGCAGGCTGCCGGTGCCGCAGGCTAGACGAGGCATCCATGGCCACAAGGAGATCTGCATGAACGCTACCAGCATTCAAAACCCCGGGGAAGACAAAGTACTCGATAATCAGGGGTTGGCAGCAGTAACATTCACCCTGCTATGGTCGGACGATCGGGCAGAGCATGAAGATCAAATGCACTTCGTAAAATTCAGTGTCTGGCGTGAAGCAGACTTGTTACCCGCGGCAATCGGTTCGAGGATTCCAGGAATGCGAGCCGGAGATTCTGCCGAGGCGGCGTTGTCTGTCGGAGAGGTGACTGGCTGCTGGGATGTTGCCCGAGAAGTTGCCGGAAGTCCCGCCGGATTCAACCGCAGGTATTATCCGCAGGGCTTTTTACACGGCTTCCAGGAATAGTACGCGAGTCCATCGTGCCAGCGAGGATTACGGCACTGACGAAGAGACGATGCATATGGACCTGAATCATCCGTTCGCGCGCTTTCCGTTCAGGGTGGTTTGGATACTTGTTACGGTGACGCTCTGCACGCAATGGCGCGCATGGATGAACGGGATGACGCTGTCTTCTATAGCGTTCCCCGTATGCTGCAACACCTCGATGCATGTGCGCTGGAGACTATCAATGCCCTCTACCAGCGTTTGATCCGCAAAGACACTGATGTTCTTGACCTGATGGCAAGCTACGATTCACATCTGCAAGGCTGTTCGCTGCAAAGCTTGCATGCCCTCGGACTGGTGGTGAACTCCAGGATCAGGATGAAATATTCATTTCATCCTGTAAATCATGTGGCGAAAGCAGATTTCAGGTCTGGATTTATACAATTATCGGGGTTACTGTCGTCGTGTGGGTCTGGAATAGAGAAGGAAATGGTTACGTAATGCTATGAATAATCCTGACGAACCGCTCATTGATAACAACGACATGTCAGAATCTCCACTCTCAAAGGCCGACCCGGCTGTACGGGAGCGCATACAAAGCCTTGTCGATAAACAGCCCTACGCAGTGCTTTGCGTGCAGGGCAATAACCAGCCGTATGGAGCGCTGGTGGCCTTTGCATTCTCGGATGATCTGCGGCATGCAGTGTTTGTCACGCCGGTCGCAACCCGCAAGTACCGTCTTCTCAGAGAGTGTGAACATGTCGCATTTGTCATCGATAATCGCTCGAACAAGGCAGATGATCTGATGGATATAGAGGCGGTAACCATCACGGGTCGGTCACAAATGATCGAACGCGGGCGCGAGTTTGAGCGCTGTTCCGGCTTGCTGGTGACGCGCCATCCATATCTGAAGTCATTTGTGAATGCGGCCAGCTGTGCATTGTTCCGTGTCGATGTTGTGCGCTTTCTGCACGTGGCGCGATTCCAGGAGGTCAGTCAATGGGTTCCAACCGCCCGCTCCTGATCCCGCTCGACGCGCCCGGACAATGGGACGAGCAGCTAGTCGGTGGCAAGGCGGCGAAGCTGGCACAGCTCATGTGTGCCGGTTTCGAAGTACCGAGGGGTTTCTGCCTGACGACCCGGGCGTATGAAGTATTTGTGAAAGAAGCCGGGATTACTGCGGCTATCCGCATGGAGCTTGGCCGCAAGTCGATGGAGGACATGCGCTGGGAAGAAATCTGGGATGCCGCTCTGCGGATTCGGTCAACCTTTCTCGCCCAGCGACTGTCCGGGTTGCTGCGTGAAACTGTCGCTGAAGGTCTGCGCGGTTTTGATGCTTCCACGCTGCTTGCGGTTCGTTCCTCGGCAATCGGTGAAGACTCCGCCGGGCGCAGCTTTGCAGGTTTGCATGAATCGATCATCGGAGTGCGCGGCCAGCAAGCCGTGGAAGATGCAGTGCGACTTGTATGGGCGTCGCTCTGGTCGGATGCAGCTTTGCTTTACCGCAGGGAACTTGGTCTCGATCCGGTGCACAGCCGCATGGCCGTGCTCGTTCAGGAGATGGTCAATGCCGACTCTTCAGGCGTTGCCTTTGCCCGCGACCCGCGCAACATAAACAGGGAATGCGTGGTCATAGAGTCAGTTCCCGGCCCGTGTGGCCTGCTCGTTGATGGACTGGTTGATCCCGATCACTGGGAGCTCGACCGCAAAACTGGCTGTATCATCGCATGGCTGCCCGGTCAGCGCGATGATATGCAGCAGCATGCTCCGCTGCTTGAAACTCGCGATCTCGAGCAGATTCTGGACACATTACTGTCTGTCGAGCAATTGTTTGGCTGGTCTCCCGACATGGAATGGACCGGGAAATCTGGTTCACTCACGGTCCTGCAGGCCCGACCGATTACTGCAGCGGTCTCTGACGAGAATGAGAAACGAGCCTGGTATCTCAGCTTGCGACTCGGTGATGTCCGCTTGAAAGAGCTGCGCACGCGTGTCGCTGAAAAGCTTATCCCGGAACTGCAGGCACTGGGCCAGGCGCTCGCAGCCGAAGAGCTCGAGTTGCTCGCTGATCTGCCGCTAGCCGATGCGATCGAGGCACGCGCCGCAGCCATCGCGAGGTGGAAGAAAATATACTGGGACGACTTCATCCCGTTTGCGCATGGTGTGCGCCGCCTTGCAACGTATTACAACGATGCGGTGCGAGCGCAAGACCCCTACGAATTCGTGGGTCTGCTCCGGAATCAACCGCTGGTTGCGACGCAACGTAACGATGCCATTGGCAATCTCGCTCAACAGCTGGCAGCAAACGTAATGCTGCGATCAGCAATTGAACGCCTGCTTGCAGAATATGCCGGTAGCTTGCGGTGGCCGACATTCCGTGATGCGCTGATGCAGATCGCCGATGGCGCCGGGGAATTTGTCCGTGGATTTGACGATATGAATGACCGCTTTCTCGATATCACCTACGATCAGGTGCGGCTGCACGATCAATCTGAATCCATGCTGCGAAACCTGATCGAGTTGTCACAAGCTCCGAACCCGTCCTGCAGCAATCAGCAGCTGGCGGGTGACTCTGCTGCGTTACTGCGGAAACGTTTGCTGGATGCAGTTGGCCCGCAACGACGTGAAGAGGCGCTTGATGTTATTGAAACCGGGCGCGTTA
>Ga0316189_10004952_pt1 | contig 12755 bp, 6 predicted proteins | sample LowCovwburrow_MG_FD_204930 | JGI IMG/M metagenome (GOLD analysis project Ga0316189, IMG submission 204930) | Coastal sediment microbial communities from Maine, United States - Lowes Cove worm burrow | ecosystem: Environmental > Aquatic > Marine > Coastal > Sediment | place: USA: Maine... | reverse complement strand
TGAGAGGCTGCACATCCAACGAGGACGGCGCTAAGTATGCCTGAATACAGCGGTTTCATCAATTGGCTCCAGCAAGGTATGTTCATTCGAACCATTCCAGCAGTGCCTTTCTACCAGTCCTCGCTGCCAGAACGGTTAGAATAGGGTTATCGACAGCGCTGGTACCGGAGAAAGCTGCTTTTGCAGGTGATCGTGAACTGCCAGATCCCCACACCACCAAACGCAAATGTGGCGAATTTCACAATGGGCAAGCGTCCAAGTCCAGGATGAAATTACATTTCAGTCAACCAAGCTGTCGAACTCAGCGCGCACAGGAAAGCGCTCCGCTGAATGGCGCGCTCACTGACCGAGCGACATCGACCAGGGGCGCCGCCCGAGACCCAGCAAGGAGGCGCGCGCTCTGGCGGAGGGCCCGGAGGGGCCCGTCATGATCGCCTCGCGGGCGAGCAGTGCTCGGGGCAAGTCCGGCCCCCGGTGGGGGCCTTTCCCCGAGCGCCGCTAGATCGTGATGCCGCCGTCGACGTCGATCGTCCGGCCCGTGAAGTACTCGCACTCGAGCACGAACTGGACCGCCTGGAAGATCTCCTCCGGCTTGGCTACGCGCCGCAGCGGGACCGCCTTGAGCATGCCCTCGAGGACCTCCGGGCGCATGCCCTGGAGAATGGGCGTGTCCACGAAGCCCGGCGCCACCGCGCCCACGCGGATGCCGTAGCGGGCGAGCTCCTGCGCCCACAGCTTGGTGTCGGCCACGAGCCCTGCCTTGGCCGCTGAGTAGTTGGTCTGGCCCACGTTGCCGTGCCGCGCGACCGAGCTGATGTTCACGATCGCCGAGCCCTTGTGGCCCGTCTCGATCATCTTCGCGGCGAACTCGCGGGTGCACAGGAACGGCCCCGTGAGGTCGACCGCGATGACCGCGTTCCACTTCTCGAGGCTCAACTTCTTGATCGCGCCCGTCTCGCGGTCCTTCTTGACCAGCAGACCGTCGCGGAAGATGCCCGCGTTGTTGATGAGCGCGTTGAGCCCGCCCATGGCCTCGTGCGCGCCGTCGATCAGCGCGATCACGTCGGCCTCATCGGCCACGTTGGCCACCCGGGTGTGGATGGTGCCGGGCAGATCGGCCGCCTCGGCCTGGACCGCCGCCATCTTCTCGGTGTCGAGGTCGCCGATGGTCACCGCCGCGCCGGCCTTGGCCAGCTCCAGCGAGAACACGCGCCCCATTCCGCTGGCGCCTCCAGTGACGATGGCGCGGACATTCGACAGCTGCATTCAGGGCTCCACAAGCACGTTGGGCAGCCCTCCTAACCCTTCCCCCGGGTCAGGCGACAAGCAGACTCCGCGCCAGCTCGTACACCCGCGCGATGGCCGCTTCGATGCCGCCCGCATCCGTGCCGCCGCCCTGGGCGAGATCCGGTCGACCGCCACCCCGACCGCCCACGAGCGGCGCGATCTCCTGCAGCACCTTTCCCGCGTGCACCTTGCTTCCCGCGATATCTGGCGTCGCGGCAGACAGGATCTGCACCTTGGGCCCGCGCCGCGCGAACAGCACCACCAGCGCGCTGCCGAGCTGATCGCGCAGCCGATCCGCCTGCTCGCGCAGGTCGCCGTCGAGCTCGGCCGCCAGCACCTTGACCCCCTCGATCTCCTGCGCATCTCCCAGCAGCGCGCCCGCCGCCTCCTTGGCCGCCTCGCGCTGGAGCTGCTGCAGCTGCCGCTCCAGCTCCTTGCGCTCCTGTTGCAGGCGGACCACCGCCTCGACCACCTGGCTTGGCTCCGTCTTGAGCTGCCGCGCGACCGCACCCAGCGTGCTGCGGTCCTGCGCGATCACCGCGTGGGCGCCCGTGCCCGTCTGCGCCTCGATCCGGCGGACCCCCGCCGCGACCCCCGCCTCGCTCACGATCTTGAGCAGCCCAATGTCTCCGGTGCGCGCCACGTGGGTGCCGCCGCACAGCTCCACGCTGAACCCGGGCACGTCCACGACCCGGACCTCGCCGTCGTACTTCTCACCGAACAGCGCCATGGCACCGCCCGCGATCGCGTCCTCGAGCGAGGACAGCGACGTGCGTAGGCCACCGTTGCGCAGGATCTGGACGTTCACCTGCGCCTCGACCGTCGCGAGCTCCTCGGCAGTCATCGGCTTGTGGTGCGAGAAGTCGAACCGCAGCCGGTCCGGCCCCACCAGCGAGCCCTTCTGGGTCACGTGGGTGCCGAGGACCGCGCGCAGCGCTGCGTGGAGCAGGTGGGTGCCCGTGTGGTTGCGCCGCACCCGGTCGCGCCGCGCCTCGTCGATGGAGACCAATACGACGTCACCGGCCGCGATGGGACCGCCGGCCTGGCCGTGGTGCAGGTGCAGCCCGCCCGACGCGCTGACGTCGATCACGGCAAAGGTGCCGATCTGGCCTTGATCCCCGACCTGTCCACCGCTCTCGGCATACAGCGGCGTCCGGTCGAGCAGCACCACGCCGCGGTCGCCCGCCTGCAGCGCGTCGGTCTGCTCGCTCTGCAGGTCGTCCCCCGACCCGGTCTGCCGCACCAGCGCGACCACCGTTGCGGGGTGCTCGGTGTGGTCGTGCCCGGTGAACCCGGTGTCGCCGAGCTTGGCCGACAGGTCCTGCCACAGCTGCGACACCGCCTGCTCGCCACTGCCCTTCCAGGCCGCGCGGCCCTTGGCGCGCTGCCGCGCCATGTTCGCCTCGAAGCCCTCAGCGTCGACCCCGATGCCGCGCTCCTCGGCGATCTGCTCCGTCAGGTCGAGCGGGAACCCGAACGTGTCGTACAGCTTGAACGCGACCTCGCCCGGCAGGCGCTCTCTCGACTTGCCGAGCTCGCGGTCGAGCAGGTGCATCCCCCGGTCGAGGGTGCGCGCGAAGCGCTCCTCCTCCGCCCGGACCACCTCGTCGATGTAGCTGGCCCGCGCGGTCAGCTCGGCGTACACGTCCCCGAACCCGGCGACGACCTGCTGCGAGACCCGGTGCAGGAACGGATCCTTGAGACCCAGCTTGTAGCCGAACCGGATCCCGCGCCGCATGATCCGGCGCAGCACATAGCCCCGACCCTCGTTCGACGGCATGACTCCGTCGCCCACCAGGAACGCCGTGGCGCGTGCGTGATCGGCGATGACCCGGAGTGCGATGTCGTCTTCCTCGCGCTCCCCGTAGGTGCGGCCGGCGAGCCGCGCCGCCGTCTTCAGCAGCGGCCGGAACAGGTCCGTCTCGTAGTTGGAGTGCACGCCCTGGAGCACCGCCGCGATGCGCTCGAGCCCCATCCCCGTGTCGATCGACGGCGCCGGCAGCTCCGTGCGCGTCCCGTCCGGGTGGTGCTGGTACTGCATGAACACGTTGTTCCAGATCTCGACGTACCGGCCGCTCTCCGTCGCCGGACCGCCGCCCGCCGGGTCCAGGTGGGCGCCGTGGTCGTAGTGGATCTCAGAGCACGGCCCGCAGGGACCCACCTCGCCCATGGTCCAGAAGTTGTCCTTTGCGCCCAGGCGCTGGATCCGGTCCGCGGGGACCCCGACGCCGCGCCAGATCTCCGAGGCGGCATCGTCGTCGTTGAAGATGGTGACCCACAGACGGTCGGAGTCGATGCCCCACACGTCGGTGAGCAGCTCCCAGGCCCACGGAATCGCCTGGTCCTTGAAGTAGTCGCCGAAGCTGAAGTTCCCGAGCATCTCGAAGAACGTGTGGTGCCGCGGCGTGCGGCCGACGTTGTCGAGGTCGTTGTGCTTGCCGCTCACCCGCAGGCACTTCTGCGCCGAGACGGCGCGCGGCCACGGCGCGGGCTCTGCACCGGTGAAGTGCTCCTTGAACGGGACCATCCCGGCGTTGACGAAGTACAGCGTGGGGTCGTTGCGCGGCACCAGCGGCGCTGCGGGCACCACCGTGTGCCCCCGCTCTTCAAAGAACCCGATGAAGGACCGTCTGATCTCGTTGGCGTCCACGTAAGCTCCCGGGACGGTGCCTTAGCCTGGGCGCTCCACGGCGCCTATGTCGGCGGCAAGGAACGCGGCGGCCCGGCGCTACCTGCCCCGCGCGACTGTCCACACCGCGGGCCTCAGCGCCGCCGGCGGCCCCCCATCGACCGCCACCGTCATCGGACCGGTCTGGAACTGCCCCGCAAACGCCGGCGTGACCTGCAGCACCACCTGCAGCACCTCCCCCGCGCGAAACCGGCCCGTCGTGATCCGCACCCGATCGGTGAACACCTCCACCCCCGACTCGCCGGTCGCATCGACCTGGGCGCCCGCGGGAAGCCCTTGCTCGATCGTGAGGCGCGACCCCGACGGCGCCGCCAGCGACAGCTTCACCTGAGAGGACTGGCCCACCACGAGCCTGCCCAGGTCGACCTCCACGTCGACCCCGGCGACCTCGTCGGCCGCCGACCACGGGACCCACGACCGCCGGGTGGCCACGAACGACAGCCCGGGAGTGGAAGGCACGGCGCGAAGCCGCAGCGGGGTGTCGCGCCCCTCGGGGCGGTACTGCAGGACCGCCGGCACGTGCGGCTGCGCCGGATCGAGCCGCTGCTGCGCGACGGCGGCGCCCTGGACCTCCAGGATCACGTCCACTTCCTGCCCCGTGCCCGGCATGCCGCGCACGATGGCCTCCAGCGCCAGCACATCCGCCGCGCCCGCGCCGAAGCCCACCTGGGCGCTCCAGCGCCCCATCAGCTCGCCGACCAGGTCGCCGCGGGCCTCGTGGTCCTCCGGCAGCGCCAGGACGGCCCACGCAAGCACCTCGGAGCGGCTGGGCCGCGCCCCCTGCGCGCTGACCGCCGTGCCCGGGTCCGCCACCGTCATCGCGCCGGTGGGATGCGGCGACAGGCTGTCGGTGAGCAGCCCCAGCAGCCGGTCGGAAGCGGGACCCTGGGCGAGCCCCGCCGCCAGGATCACCGAGGCGGTGAACGGGTCGTCGACCTGCTCGGCGTGCCGCTCGACCGCACCGGACGCCCGCAAGCGCGCGCCGGTCGCGTCCGCCGGCAGCGACCGCGCCGCGACCGCCGTGTCGACGAGGACTCGCTGCAGCGTCGAGGTGCCGCGCCGCGACCAGGTGCCGTCCGCACGCTGCGCCTCGCGGACGCGCCGGTGCAGGCGCCCGCGCAGCTCCGTGACCAGCTCGACCCCGTCTACGTCCGCGATCGCTGTGGCCAGATCGGCGGCCTGCCCGGGGTCCGGCGCTGCCGCGACGCCCGCGATCCGCTGCCACGCTAGAATCTGCAGGCGGCGGACCGCCGCCTGCTCCACGGCAGCACCGACCCGATCCGACAGCGCAGCCAAGCGCGACGACAGTGCGAAGGCATAGGCACCATCGCGCGGTCCTGCGCCCGCAGCCACCCGCCGCAGCTCGGCCTGCAGCGCCGCCAGGGGACCCGGGAACACCAGGATCTCCACCTCCTCGGTCGCGGCGGACGCGCCGCTTGGACCGGGAAGCCGGAAGGTGCGTTCGCTGCTCAGCGTGCTGCCCCGCGAGGCGACCATCGGTCGACCGGCCGGGACCACGCGGATCTGTCGCTCGGTGCTGTCCTGGTGGCCCGCGCCTGTCCCCGTGGTGGTGACCGTCGCCGAACCCGCCGTGTTGGCCTGCACCAGCAGCAGGCGCACGTCGGTCGAGCCCGCAGTCAGCTGCATCCCCGCCTGCGACCAGCCCGACAGCGCGCCGGAGGCCGCGACGCCGACCGTCGCGTACAGCGGCGCATCGGTGCCGTTGGTGGCCTGCACCGGCAGCCACAGCCGGTCGCCAGCCGACAGCCAGCCGGGGACCACCGGATCGACGTGGAACGGCAGCCGGGTCTGCACCGTGTGCACCGCCCCCGCTTGCTGACCGCTCCGATCGTGCGCCAGCGCGAGCACGCGCCAGCCCGTGAGCCGGTCGGGGACCCGCGCCGAGAGTGTGGCCACGCCCTGCTCGTCGGTCTGCACGAGCGGCTCCCACAGGAACGCCTCGGGGAACCACCGGCGCACGGACGCCACCTCGCTGCCCGCCGGGTCGTCCCGGTCGTCTTTCTCGCTCTCATCCGCGTACCCCAGCGAGCCCCGCGCCTTCCCCGCAGCCAGCCCCGCAGCCAGCCCCGAGCCCGATTCCATTTCGCCGTCCATGTCCATTGGCGCCGACGGTGCCGCCTCCTCGGGCTCCGCCTCCGCCTCCGTCACCATCGCTCGCTTCTCCGGGCTTGGGCTTGGGGCTTCCGCGGAGAGACAGCCCGCCAGCAGGATCGACAGCGGCATCATGGTGCCACCCCCCGGGCGTAGTCGGTCCACGACCGCACGTCCTCGGGCAGGCGCGTGCCACTGTGCACCATCCGGCGCGGGTCGAGCTGTGCGAGGAACCCATCCGAGAGCGCCGGCAGCACCAGCGGTCGCCCGAAGCCGTCCACCGCGGGCGCCCCGGCTGCGCGCAGCTCGTCGAGGCTGTCCGCCCAGACCTTGGCCATTCGTTCCGGCTGCATCTGCTCTCCCTCTGGCGCGTCCGCCTCCCAGGTGCGAACGCGCCGCACCGCCACCTCGAGCGCCCGGTAGAACGCCACGTTCGTGTCCTGTGCCGCCGGTGCTTGGACGCTCCCGTGCCCGTTGGCGCCCTCGATCCACCGGCGCTCCTCAGGCAGCGACGAGACCCGCAGCACCGCGGCCTGCGCGGCGTTGTCTCCCCGGACCCGGCCCAGCGCCACCGCCCGCGCGTCGAACGCGCCGAACGCCGGCCGCTCCGAGCGCGCCTGGACCGTCACCGACCCGACGTCGTCGACGGCAGGCAGCGGTGCGAGCTGCCCCAGGGTCTCGTCGACCCCGATCAGGCTGACCCCCGCCGCGACCGGACCGCCCCCGGCGGTGGTCTGCACCGTCAGCGTGGCCTCCGCACCGGGTGCGTACTGGGTCTTGTCGGTGTCGATGGTGACCTGCAGCGGATGCGGGCGGCGCACGAACAGGGTGGCGCGGGCCCCGGCGAACCGGACGTGCAGGAAGCCCGCCGCGTCGTCGGGGACCTGGAACACCGCGCCGTTGTCGATGACCGCCGCCTTCGCGACCACGTCGGACCCCGACACCAGCGCGAGCTCGTCGGGCAGCGGTCCGGACCACGCCGGTCCGCGCAGCAGCTCGACCGTGACGGCCTGCCCGGGGGTCGGCAGCGACGGGGTCGCGCGCATCCGCAGCGCGGGGATGTCGCCCACGGGCAGAACGACCGCCGACCCGCGCCCGTCGTAGGTGTCGACCGCGAGGCGGTAGGCCGTGCGGGTGGTGGGACGCGGGGGCGCGGCCTTGGTGACCGACGGCACAATCAGGCTGACCACTGCGCCCCCCATGGCCGATGCGGGCGCGGGCTCGGTGAGCGAGACCCTTCTCAGCGCGCTGCGCACGCATGCGAGCGCCGTCGGCGACAGCCCTCCGCCCTCGTCCAGCACCACATTGGTGGACGGGACGAAGGCGCCGCGGCTCAGCTCCCAGTGCAGGGTGAGCAGCCGACCGGCGCTGGTTCCTTCTCCGCGCACCAGGCACCGCCGGGCGGTCAGGGCCGCCTCGTCGAGGCGGGCGGACACCGCCTCTGCTGACCCCCACGCGACCTCGTGCTTCAGCACGAGGTGGGGCAGACCGGGGTCCGGCACCAGCCAATCCATGCGCAGCGTGCGCTCGGCACCCGCCGGCAGTCTCAGGCGACGCAGCGACGCAGCGACGCAGTGCGACAGCGGATCGTCGTCCGACAGCACCCGACGGACGCCGCCCCCGGCGTGGACCCGGAGCCCCACAGTGCGGCGCTGGTCCCCGGCCGCGAGGTATTGGCAGTCCGCCAGCGCAGGCAGCACGTCTCGGTCGACCGCGCGTCGCTCAGCGAGAGTCAGCCCGATGCCCCCCGTGCCGACGAAGCGGACGCCCTGCAGGAGCGGCGGTTTGACCACGGGCGGGCGCACCCGGTGCGGGGGAGCCGGGTCGACCACGGTGACCGGGTCTCCCGGGTCGAGCTGCAGGACCGCCACGCCGTCGACGTCAGTGGTGGCCTGCGCGCCGGCGTCCTGCGGGTCGAGCGGGTTGTGCACCACGATGGGCGTGTCGACCAGCGGGACCCCGTCGGGCGTGGTGACCCTGAGGTACGCCCGGTTGTTGAAGCCGCCGATCAGCCCGTCGCCCAGCTCGGTGACCGCCTGAACCGAGATGGGATCCGGCGAGAGCACCACCGAGGCGACCCCGGACGCGCGCTCACCGGCCGCCTCCGTCACCGCGGCGACCGCGCTGAGCGTAGTGTGCGCCATCAGATCGGCGGGCACGGCGCCGTAGTCGACGCGGAAGCTGCCGTCGGCCGCGGTGGTGACCACCCGGGGCGTCTCCCACTCCACGGGCATCGGCCACACCCCCCCCTGGGGCCGCAGCGAGACCGCGACCGGGGCGCGGGCGACCGGCGCCCCTGTGGCGTAGGTGGCGCGGCCCTGCACGACCAGCGCGTCACCTGCCTGGAACCACGGCGCCGCCGTGCGGGTGGACACCGTCAGGCGCGGCAGCTGAAACGGGCGCACCTCGATGGCAGCCTGGCCCGTGTTGTCCCCCGTCTGCCAGGTGACCGTCCACGTGCCGACCGAAGCGTGACTGTCCAGCGGAAACGACCCCGCCACGATCCCCCAGGGACCGCTCTTTGCGCGCTCCTGCAGCATCTTGTTTCCGCGGGGGTCGCGGACCTCCCAGACCCCTGGCCGACCCTCGAGCGGCTGCAGGCCGTCGCGGTCGAACACCACCGCGCGGAACCGGACCTCCTGCCCGGGGCGGTACAGCGGGCTGTCGGTGATGGTGTGGACCACGGCCGGCGCGAACAGCTGCAGCGGGACGTCCACCTGGGCGCGATCGAACCCCGCGTCGGCCACGACCTGCAGGACATAGTCGCCGTCGGGCAGCGCCGGCAGGGAGATGGGCGCGCTGAGCGCCTGTCTCCCCTTGGCCTTCGGGCGCTCCACCTCGACCCCGGGCACCTGGTTGCCGTCCGCGTCGAGCAGCACCACCGCCAGCGAGAACCCCCTCCACAGCACCGCCTGCACCTCGGGCGCGTCCCGATCCGCACCATCCAGCCACCGGGCGATGGGGGTGATCAACAGCGCTCCTTTGTCGCTGCCCCGCCGCAGGTTCTGTGCGGAGACCTGCAGGTCGAGCCGCATCTGTGTCGCCGGGCAGCGGTCGACCCAGGCACCGTGCCGCACGCCCGTGCGCAGACAGGGCACGCCGAAGCACATCGCTGAGCAGAGCAGCACCGCCGAGCCCAGCAGGAGCACCGGGAGCAACACGCGACGGGCAGGGAGCCGAAGGAGAGCAGGGGGCATTCAGGGGGGATCCTCCAGTCCACGTTGGGACCGTAAACATCTTACGGCGTTCGATCCTCGACGTCGCACAGCCGCATCTTGCTACTGCACCGCACCGTGCGGCGGTCTCCGATCCGGAGGTCGAGCGAGCGGCCCGCATCGACCGGACTCCCGCCTCCGAACGCTGCCAGCACCGCCCAGCGACCCACCGCTACCGTTGCGGGCAGCGTCACCCGCTCTGTCCCTCGCGCGAGCACCGCGACCGAGTCCCCGACAGAGTCGACGTACACACTGGTGGCTGCCTGCGGCGCCGGCGTGGGCCGGGGAGCCACCGGTTCGGGGAGGGGCGCCGGGCGGGGCGACGCGGGCTTCGGAGCGGGGGACGGAGCCACCGGCTCCGGAGCGGGCACAGGGTCGGGCACCGGTGGCGGAACGACGACCAGCACCGGATCAGGGGCGGGGCGCTGGGTTTGCGGTCCCGGGAGGGAGGACCGCCACACCAGCGCTGCGACCACAGCGATGCCGAGCGCGGCGACGCCGGACGCTGCCGCGAACGTCATTCCGCCCAACAAGAACCCCGTCCAGGACGTCGACGGGGGCTTCGTCAGTGGGTTGGGCAGCGGGGGGCGGGTATACGGCGCCGTCGGTAGGTCGGCGATCCGGGAGCCGGGGCCATCTTCGGGCAGGGTCCGGCCGGTCAGCTCGCCAGCACGCGGAGGCGGTGGACGCCACGAGCGCGCCTTCGCCCAGCGCCGCAGCGTGTCGCCGCCCAACTCCTCGGACAGGCCATCGCCCCGAATCGCGACCTCCCGGACCGTGGGGCGCGCGGCCGGGTCGTATGCCACCATCGCCTCGATGAATCCGCGCACGCGCGGCTCCGGTGACAGGGCATCCAGTCGCTGGGCGATGAAGGCGTCGTACCGCCCGGCGTCGACCGCGTAGGAGGCCTGGACCGAGATGGACACGTCGAACATGCGCTCGCCGAACAGCCCCTCGAACAGGGTGACGCCCAGTGCGAACACGTCCGAGGCGCTGCGCGCCTGGCTGTCGAGGAACCGCTCGGGCGCCAGATAGGGCGGGCTTCCGATGATCGCGTCCGTCTCGGTCTGGGCTTCGCGGGTCAGGGCGTCGGTCCGCGCGATGCCGAAGTCCAGCAGCTTGACGATGCCGCGCGGACCCAGACGAATGTTGGGCGGCTTGACGTCGCGGTGCACGAGCGCGTCTGCGGTCAATGCCTCGTGCAGCGCGGCCGCCACGATGCTGATCACCTCGAGCAGCGCACGCGGGGACATATCGGCCATGCACGCGCTCAGATCGGCGCCCTCGACCAGCTCGCTGACCAAGGTGGGGCGCCCGTCCAGGTGCACCAAGCGGTACACCTTGAGGATGGCCGGGTGGTGCAGTCGCGCCAGCGAGCGGGCCTCGTCCCTCAGCCGCTCCAGCGCCTGCGCATTCGCCGCCACGTCCCGCCTTAGGACCTTCAGAGCAACTTCGGTGCTGGGTCCGCCCGGGGGCATCATCGTGGCCTGGTACACCTCTCCAAACCCGCCCCTTCCCAGGCAGCTGTGGACAGCGAAGGTGCATGAACGGGCAGTCAAGTACGGCTCCGGGCGGACCATCCTGCCGTACCTGTGGGAAGGTGGCAACACTCGGAGGGCACCGCGATGCCGCAGCTCCACTTCCGCGAAGGCCACCGCGCCTTGTTCGTGCACGTGCTGCGCGCAGGCCGCACCGTGCTCGGGCGCTCCGATCGGTGCGATGTGGCGCTTCCGTCGGAGAGCGTCAGCCGGGTCCACTGCACCATCGAGGGGCGGCCCGACGGCTGGCTCGTGCGGGACCGTTCGCGGCACGGGACCAAGCTCAACGGGGCGGAGGTCGACGGGGGCGCGCTTCAAGACGGCGATGAGTTGCAGGTGGGCGACTACACGATCACGTTTGTAGAGGCGGTCGATCCGCGCCTGCGGAGCCCCACCGCCACCGCACCGCTGACCTCTGCGATCCACGAGGAGCTGGTGGAGGGGACCGAGTCCGGGGTGGCGCTGGCGCGGGCGCAGCTGCGGGTCACACGGGGTCCACACGAGGGGCGCACCATCGTACTCAAGCAGGTGCGGACCGGAATCGGCGGACCCGGCGCCGAGGTCGAGCTCGACGCGCAGCTCCCGCGCGGGGCGGCGTATGTCCGGGTCGTGCGGGGTCGACCGATGATCGAGCCCGGGCACGCCGCGGTGTTCTTGGCGGGGACCCGGGTACGCGAGATCACGCCGGCGTTGCGAGGGGAGGAGGTTCGGATCGGGGAGCACGGCCTGGTCGTCGAGCTCGCGCCGATCGCACGGGAGGGACGGGAGATCGAGGTGTTCGGCGAGATGGTGGGGCACTCCGCGCCCATGCGGCGGCTGTTCGGGGCGCTGTCTCGGATCGCGGCGCACGACGCGCCGGTGCTGTTGGTGGGCGAGAGCGGGACCGGCAAGGAGCTCGCGGCGCGCGCGCTGCATGGCGGCGGTCCCACGGCGGACGGGCCGTTCGTGGCGATCAACTGCGCCGCGATCGCGCAGACGCTGGTGGAGTCGGAGCTGTTCGGCCACGAGAAGGGCGCGTTCACCGGTGCCAGCAGCCGGCAGGACGGTGCGTTTCACCACGCGGATGGCGGCACGCTGTTCCTCGATGAGATCGGGGAGATGAAGATCGACCTGCAGGCCAAGCTGCTGCGGGCGCTCGAGTCGGGCGAGGTGCGCCGGGTGGGCTCGGGCGCGCCCACGTTTCCCGACGTGCGGGTCGTCGCCGCCACCAATCGGAACCTCGTGCAGGCCGTGAAGCGGGGCGCCTTTCGGCAGGATCTGTACTTTCGGCTGGCGGTGTTGACCGTGCGCATGCCGCCGCTGCGCGAGCGACGCAGTGACATCGGGCCGCTCGCCGCCGCGCTGTTGGCGCGGCATCACCCTGGCGCCACGCTCACGTCCGAGGCGGTGCGCATGCTCGAGACGCACGACTGGCCCGGCAACGTGCGCGAGCTGCGCAACGTGCTGACGCGCGCGGTGGTGATGAGCGGCGAGCACATCGCGGCGGCCAGCCTGACGTTCAATCCGTGGGCCTTCGATGACGACCCCTCGCCGCCGCTGCTCGCCGAGCCACCGCAGGCCGAGCTTCCGGAGCGCGCGCGGTTGGTCGCGGCGCTCGCGGCCGAGGACGGCAATCGCACGCGTGCCGCCCGCGCGCTGGGGTTTCCACGGTCCACGCTGCTGTACAAGATGCGCAAGCACGGCATCGACTGACCTGCGTGGGAGCGGCGCTGGCGCGGACGGCCACCTCCGCGGCCCGCGAAGTCGACCTGGCCAAGACGAAGCTGATGGTGCAGCTCGCAGAGCCCAAACTCGCCGTCGGTGCCTAGACTAGACCCTCGCCGAAAAGGGGTATGGCGTTCCGAGGCGGGTGACCCGATCATCGATGGGGTGTCCTTCGGCGACCCGGCGGCTGGGAGATTGGGGGCGCGTGGA
>Ga0316189_10004951_pt1 | contig 12756 bp, 6 predicted proteins | sample LowCovwburrow_MG_FD_204930 | JGI IMG/M metagenome (GOLD analysis project Ga0316189, IMG submission 204930) | Coastal sediment microbial communities from Maine, United States - Lowes Cove worm burrow | ecosystem: Environmental > Aquatic > Marine > Coastal > Sediment | place: USA: Maine... | reverse complement strand
CTGATGTTCATCACACTGACTTGATTGAAGATGAAAAGTTCATTGCAGCAGTGACTAAATACTATCAAAGTCAGTTAGATGAATTGACTAAAACCGGTTTCGACGTTCGTGTTGAGAAAATGCAGGGTTGGTTTTTTGAAGAAGACGGGGCCATTAAAAAAAGCAAGCTTCGGGATATGGCGTCTGAGGTTCAAAGGTTCCGTGATACCAAAGGTAAAGATGTCGGTCAATTACAGAAAGACATCGCTAAAAAAATGCGAGTTAAGAAAAATCGCAATGCTTATGAACAGCATGTTACTGAAACATTCAATGATCTGGTAACAGGTAAAAAAATATTCAAGGGTTTTACAAATTCAGGAAACAGGAAACACGTACCTTATAACATGGTAAATGTTGTCAAGGACATGACACAACAATTGCAAGCCGGTGAAAATTTCTTCTACGGTGCAGGTACTGTTCGGTCAAAGTATGCGAATGAAATGAAAACCATCAGACAAATTCAAAACAAACGTGATGAAATTGTCAGTGAAGAAGATATGAAAAAAGTCAAGGATGAATCAGGCGATGTTTTCAGCCAGGCACTCGATAATTTGCGACCTTTCTATAAGTTTGATGGCAACTCATTTGGCTACATGAATGATGTAGGTACTGCAATTGTCGAAGGTCGTCGTGGAATGAATGAAGCTTTCAACATGACACCTGAAGCACAAACTATTGTCGATGATCTTCTTGAATATTTGGTTGCATTACCTACCAGTTATTTTGAATCAAAAATTCAACGCGCTGTTGACTTCAATGAATTCGACACTGCTGTTGTTCCTCGTGATATCCGCAGTGATGCATTGCAGATATTGAAAGATGCTGGTCTGAAGATTAAAAAGTATGACTCTAAGAAAGAAGGTTCACGTGCTGAAGTTATTGCAAAGCAAAATCAACTTTTATTTCAAAATAACCAGGGCAAAACAGTACGCGGTTACTATGACCCGGCGAACACCAGTATCAGACTGACTGAAGCTGCTGACCTGTCAACATTCCTGCACGAATTCGCACATTTCATGTATGAAATGGAATTGAAAGGCGACACTGACATGGTGCAGTCAATCAACAACTGGTACAAGCGCAATGCTGCTGATGTTGCTGTTGAAGCGAACACGTACCTGGGTGAGAAGTTTGATGGGTTGAAGCAGGATATTGATGATGTGACCGAAACTGAGTCATTTAAAAAGTGGTTTGGTAATTCTAAAATTGTTGAGAATAAAAATGAACCTAAAATAGTATTCACTGGCAGTTATAAATCAGGATTCGATGTTTTTGATGTGAGTAATGTAGGTGCTTTCTTTTCAGATCGATTTGATATAGCTGCGTCTTATTCAGGTACTTTTGATGAAGTTAATTTTGACAGTGACCCATCTCCAGGTGTATATGAAACCTATTTGAAAATAGAAAATCCAAAGATTGTAGATTGGGATAACAATATATTTTCTGAAGGTCCTGAAGGTCAAAGAATCGATGATGAAGCAAATACAGCAAAGAACGAAGGGTTTGATGGTTTAATAGTTGAGAATGTTATTGACATAGGACCAGTTCTTCCTGGGGTAATAGATGATACAGGTAATGGTAATGTCTATGTTGTTTTTTCTTCAAACCAGATTAAATCAGCAACTGATAATTTAGGTACATTCGATTTAAATAACCCTAGTATTCTTGCACAGAATGAACCACCAACAGGCAAAGAAGGCTCAATCACTGAAGCTGATGTTGTCGCTTTCCTCGATCAGACAACAACCGGTGACAAAGATAAGGATCTTGCCATCAGGCGTGCAGTGCATGAACAGTTCGCACGAGGGTTTGAAGAGTACCTGATGGAAGGTAAGGCACCGTCGATTGAACTGCGAAATGCTTTCAGAGCGTTCGCAAGGTGGCTGGCTCGCATTTATCAGGCACTCAGGGGCAATCTAAACGTCAACCTGACTGATGACATGCGTCAAGTGTTCGACCGTCTACTGGCCACTGAGGACCAGATACAGGCAGCTGAAGCACGAGCAAGGGTCGAACCACTGTTCACCGATGCTGCGATGGCCGGTATGACTGAGCAGGAATTCACCGATTACCAGGCCAGGCAGGAAAAGGTCAAAGATGTTCAGTCTGAAACACTGCGCGATAAGATCATCAAACAGCTTACCCGGCAAACGAAAGCATGGTGGAAAGAAGAACGTCAGGATCTGATCGACGAAGAAATTCAAACACTGAGCACTGAACAAGTTTATGTTGCCAATACCCGGCTTAAAGATGGTGACATCAAATTGGATCATGCCACTGTCAAAGAAATGGCCGGTGAAGAACGCACCAATAAGCTGAATCGAAAATCAGTTGTCATACCCGAGAAGCTGAAAGGCATGACCGCGAAGGGTGGTACTGGTGTGCACCCTGATGAAGCTGCTGCATTCTTCGGCTACAAGTCGGGCTCAGAAATGATCAATGATCTGATCACCGCGCCACCAATTAAAACACAAGCTACATCGAACGCTGAAGCTCGCATGATCGAAACCCACGGTGACATTCTCAATGATGGCGCCATCGAGCAAGAAGCGGACGAAGCCGTTCGAAATGAGGAACGCGGTAAACTGATTCTGCATGAACTGAAAATGTTGGCACGCGGCACTAATGCACCGACTGTTGACCGGGCGACCATCAAAGCAGTTGCTGAAGAACGTATCGGGAAACTGTCATTCAGACAGATTAACCCCGGAAAATATCGCAAAGCTGAGATTGCAGCGGCGCAGGAATCAGCACGCATGTTGGCACTGAATAATCGTGAAGGTGCAGCTTCTGCCAAACTACGACAGGTGACTAATTATTACCTGGGCATGGCGGCAACCAATGCTAAAAATGAAACGGTTAAGATTGTTGATCGTATGGCGCGATACAACAAGAAAAATGTTCGTGAAGAAATCCAGAAAGCTGAAGGTGGTTACTGGGATCAAATCGTCAAGATTCTGAATCGCTTCGAGTTCAGAAAATCAGCGACACTGAAGCAGGTTGAAAGCATTAATACCTGGGCAAAAGAGCGAATGGAAGTTGACGGTGACGCCCTGGTGTTGTCGAACGCTGTGTTGAATGAATCGTTTGTTACTCATTGGAAAAATGTACCTTTCACCGATCTGCAAGGTGTCAATGACTCGGTGAAGAACATCGAGCATGTTGCCAGGTATTCAAACAAGTTGACCCGGATGCAGGAAGAAATCGATTTTAATAAGTTGGTCGATAAATGGGTCACCAGCATGGATGAAAATGTCAAGACTCGGTTTGTCAGTAAACGCACTAGTGTTGTCGAAGGTAGAAATTGGGGTCGATGGTTCATGGCTCAAATGACTAAAGTGCCGTTCATGGCGTCATGGCTTGACGGTGGTGAGCGTGCAGGATTAAGTCATCAGATCATGGTTCAACCGTTCACCGATGCATATAATGCTGAAATCAAGCTGTGGGATAAAGCCGGTAAACCGGTGATGGATGCTATCCTTGATCGAGACAAGGAAACTATCAAACGTCACAATCAGAAAATTTATATCCCTGAGATTGATGATCATTTATTTGGTCATCAGATTCTAGCTGTCGCATTGAACACCGGAAATGAATCGAACCTGACGAAATTATTAACCGGCGAAGGTTGGGCTAATCCTGAAGATGATGCAGATATCAACTTCGACAATGCGAAGTTGCAAGCTGTTTTGTCACACATGTCAAAATCTGATTGGCAAATGGTGCAACTGATTTGGGATCAGATGGAAACGCTTTACCCTCAACTGGCTGAAGTTCATCGTCGAACCACAGGATTAGTGCCACCGAAGATTCAACCAACACCGATCACAGTTAGTGTGCTTGATGAAAATAGTCAACCTGAACAATTGACTTTGAAAGGTGGCTATTACCCTGTGAAGTATGACCCGAATCGTGATCATCGAGCGCAGTTGAATGAAGACAAACTGAATGCTGAGATTGAATCGATGTTCAGCAACAGCGCCAGCATCCAGGCCTCGGTGAATGCTGGTGCCACAAATGAGCGTACCAAATACTTTGCACCGATCAGGTTGAGCCTCGATGTCGTGTCTTCTCATTTTCAGGAAACTATTCACTACATCACGCACCATGACCCTGTTCGAGAAGTCAACCGATTAACCCGGAACAAGCGTGTTGCTGAAGTGATCAAGGAAAAATTGGGACCAGAAGAATATGCACAGTTGAAACCCTGGTTGAATGACATCGCTAAAGATGGTCGTGAGGCACCTACAAAGATGTTCTGGGATGATATGTTGCAACGGCTAAGGTTCGGTGTAACTCTCGGTGTGATGGGTTTCAAGGCGTCCACAGGCATCATTCAGATCAGTGGTTTGTCGAACACCATTGCTGAAGTCGGTATTGCGCCGGTGATGCAGTCAATGAAAGTGATCCTGGGTAGCACGACCACCATCAAACAGGCCTGGGATTTTGCTATTGAGAATTCAAAGGTACTCGAACATCGTGCTCAAACCATGGATCGGGAAATCAAGAACGCGATGAAGAAGATCGAAAGCAAACGAGGCATTCTAGCAGCAGCACAAGAAGCTTCGATGAAGCACATTGCATTGATTCAGACTTATATGGTTGACCTTCCCAGTTGGCACGCGGCATACATCAAAGGCATGAATGACTGGGGTGATGAAACTCGATCGTTCCAGTACGCTGATTGGGTGATCGAGAATGTCCAGGGATCTGGTGCCACAAAAGACCTGGCTAAAATTATGCGCGGCCAGTCTGAGTCCGGGCGAATGTTCACCATGTTCATGACTTTCTTCAGTTCACTGTGGAATATGGAAAGGGATCTGGTGAAAGGTGCTCGATCAGGCCTGTATTCAACCACCACGGTTGCCGCTAAAGCGATGTTTTTGTTCACTGTACCAGTGCTGTTCGAGATGATGATGCGCGGCGAACTGGGTGAACCTGATGAAGGTGACGACGATGACAGGTTGCAACGTATGTTGTTGAATACAGTAGCATTCCCGATCCAGTCAATACCGTTCATTCGAGATGTGGCTAATGCCACTGTCACTGATTTCGGTTATAACATTTCACCGTTGCAATCGATCATTGAGCAAGGCACCAGGTCAATACCTGAGTTGGTTGCTCGTGGTTTCACCGATGAAGAAATCACCCTGGGTCAGAAGAAAGGTTCGACTAAATTTATCGGTGCTGTGCTTGGTGTCCCAGGTGTCAATCAAGCCTGGGCGACTGGTGAACATCTGTATGATGTCATTGTTGAAGGCGAAGAACTGACAATGCATCAGCTGCTATTTGGTCCAGAGCGTGAGTAGTGATAAACTCGATTAACTGAAAATGAGAATTCTACAATGACTGTTTCAACCACAACTATTCGATCAGGGCCTTACCCAGGCAACGATGTCGCTGATACGTTCAACTATAATTTCACGGTCACTGACAAAAGTGAAATGACGGTATATGAAACTACAGCCGGTGTGACAACTACACTGGTTGTCGATGTTGATTACACGGTCAATGGTGTCGGTACAGCAGGTGGTTCAACAATCACCCGGATTGCAGGACCATTGGCAAGTGGTACTGACTGGTTGATTTTCTCAAATTACAGTGAGAAACAGTTAACTGCTTTCGCTTCCCAGGGTGGCTTTTTTCCAGCAGTGCATGAAGCTGCTTTTGATCGACTAACGTATCTGGTTCAACAAATATTTGAAAAACTGAATCGTACACTGCGACTGTCACCAGTCGATGGCGTAGATGGTTCGCCAGCTTTAGATGCTGATGCTGCAACCAGAGCTATGAAATATCTTGCGTTCGATGGTAACGGCGACATTGATATTGTTTCAGATCCGTCAATACTACCTAGTACATCTGAAATTAATCTATCAGGTACTGTTGCAGCGATGAAAGTCAAAAGTTTAAATACAGGTGTTACAGCAGAAACACAGGGGTACGCTACAAGCGATGATGATGGTGGTGCTCGTTATTTAGTTCAGACAGCCAATCAATTTGATGGAACACCGGACGAAGTCAGGGATCACACATTAGCTAACGGTAATGTTGCAACCCTGCAACCTAGTGGTGTTGTCAACTTTAATGCTTTTGGTGCAGACATACAAAACACACCTTTCGGTAAAACAGGGTTACGTTTAGTCGCTGGAGAAAAACGTGATGCACACTATGCATGGGGTTCTATTGTAGAAATTCCAGACTCTAACAAGTGGTTGATGATCTATCGTAAGGGTACTGAACATGGTACTGAGAATAATGCTCAAATTCGTGCTGCTGATTCATACGATTATGGCTTATCCTGGGTGAATGATCGACAAGTTCAGATCGATGCAACTACTGATTCAAGACCTGATAAAATAACCATTATGGCCAATGGTCGGATTGGTTTTTTCTGTAATAGAGCATCAACTGGTACGAATAAATATCCATTATTTATTTCATCTGATGATGACGGTGCTACTTGGAATAAATTAGAAGTACCGACATCAAGTTTGACTTATACATTTTCTGCTGTCGGTGGGATTATTGACTTCCCTGCTAGTCAAGGTGGTGACGATGATACAGGTTTTGTTACGTTTGGTTATATTGATGCAACAGGTGTCGATGCTTTTACCACCATTGATAACGGTGATTCTTGGCAGACTGTGAGTAATGTAAGTGGTGCAGTTGTTGTTAGTGAAAACGTAATTCTTCGTATAGGTACAAGTGATCGTTGGTTGATTTATGTTAGAGCTACCCCGGATTTATTAGTTTACTCGACTACAAATTTGTTATCCTGGGGTACATCTCAAAATGCAGGTTTAGAAAGTCTCTCTACACCACCTGGGGGATTTTATGACAAGGTTACAGATAAGGTTTACTGCATAGCCACAGCACGCGCTGGTAAAGAAGTTGACGGTTATGGGAATAATCTTTTGTATGTGAGTGAAGATGCAGAAACATTGTGGTTAGCAGGTGGTGTATTCACAACAGAATATAAATCATTAATTACAGCCCCAAACTGGACTACTGGTTATTTTTACACTTTTGACAGTAGATTAGGAAGATGTGCTGTGTTTACTGCGGGTGAAAACGTGGCCAATGGTGAACCACCATCTTCTATATGGCTAGTCGGTAACTTTGATACTACTGGTTTTGACGTTGGTATGTTTGTTGATAAATTCACTCGAAACATGGATGCAGTAAACTCTATTCATCTTAAAGCTGTTGATAATTTAACAAATACATACCCAGCAATAATAAGCAACAAATCTGAGTCAATCAGTAATTATTACGGACCATACGCTACATCCTACAATTTAGGTGGTGCAACATACTCTATTTTATGGAATGACGGTGATCATATCGAAACTTTCAATTCTGATATGGGAAATGTTGAATATGATTTTAACAACACAGGGACTATCAGGTTTAACGGTGTAAATTTATTATTTGGGTCATCTACAACAGAGAAAATCAATGGTGATGACGCTACTATACATGCAATAATAAATAGTAGCACATCACCATCTATTCGCAGTATTGCGCTCGGTACAGCTAGTTCACGGAAACACTTAGTTTTGCACCATGACACAGGTAGTGATATTGGGGTAGCTGCTGAAGTTGGTTCAATTAGTACAACTTCAACAGCGACAGCTTTTAATACTTCATCGGATGAAACTCTCAAGGACTTCATCGGTGAGTACTCTGCTGACAAAGCTATTGAGATTATTAAAGCAGATCCAGTGCGTGAATTCAACTGGAAGTCTACAGGTGAATTGGCCATAGGATGGGGTGCTCAAACATCTTACGAAATTAGTAACGATTTAGCATCTAAAGGTGGATGGTTTCTAGATGATGTGGAGGTGTCACCAGATACTAAGGGTGCAGTGTACGTGCCCTGGGGTATTGATCAATCAAAACGTACACCCTACCTGTGGTCTGCTGTATCCAACTTAATTGAACGATTGGAGAATGCAGAACAAAGAATAAAAGAATTAGAGAATGCTAATGTCACAAAGTGAAACAGGTAGAGTTAGTGATGAAAAACTATTCAAACTGTGTCAGGATTTCGATGAACATGTTGAACGGTTCAATCAACATGAAAAAAGAGAAATTGAAGCTCGACGATTGAACACTGAAGCTATCACTGAGTTGACCAAATCGGTGACTGAATTAACCAGGGACACCCGGGACATTGTTAAAACCTACAAGGATCTTCAGGGTGCAGCACGTATCGGTTCGAGTTTCCAACACTTCATGATCTGGTTATTGAAGTGGGGTGCCATCGGTGCAGGTGTTGTGGCTGTTATCAAATGGGGTGTTGAGCATTTCAAGTGATCAGAAAAAATTAACCTCAAGATCATTCGTAGTAATCCCATCTCGATATCGTTGAATAGCTGACTTCAAACCTTCTTCATCATCCGTCTTACGCTCGATAGCATCAGCCACAGCCAGATCAATCGTATCGTTACACAGTATCCTGATGATCGACACAGGGTGCTTCTGACCCTGCCTATCAAATCGACCATTCAATTGCATGTAAAGCTCAAGTGACCAGTTGATACCGAACCAGACTACTGTGTGACCAGTGTCTTGCAATCCGTCGACACCATGTCCCATGCTCGCCGGATGACCAATCATCAAAAGTATTTCACCGCGATTCCATTTATCAATCATTGCTTCAGTTTGATTCGATGGTGTTGCTGTCAAGTTCACCGGCTTCAATCTTTTGAACTTCTTCATGATTCGTTCAGCATCAGATTTGAAACTATAGCTACAAAACACTGGTGAACCTGCTGCTTCTTCAATGACTTCATCCAGGGCATCGAGCTTGGCATCGTGCAGTGCTTCGAACTCAGATGATGAACTGTTGTAATACGGTGACCCGTTGCAGAACTGTAATGTTTTATTTGACACTGACGCTTTGCTGAACACTTCAATTTCATTGCCACTATCGAGTTCAGTGAACAGTTTCTTCTCCATTTCAATGTAAGCTTTGCGCGCCGCAACTGGTAAATCAACCATCATGTTTGTGATCTTGACGGCTGGTAAATCCAGATAATCGCGAGCATCCATTTTCACAGTGATGTCACTGATGTGATGCTCGATCCAGGGTTTGCCAATTTCAGTCGGTGTATATCCCCAACCATTGTAGTTTTTCAGGAAGTATGCATCACGATAATGGGTGATATGAGTACCCAATCTTTGCCCACCATCGACGGCCAGGTATTGGCCATGCAAGTCAATGTAGCCGTTTGACGCTGGCGTACCTGTGAGCCCGGTTCGATATTTGAATTCATCAATCAACTTACGCCAGCCGGTGACATTGATTTTGTAGTGTTCACCTAGACCATCTTTACGATCACGTTTACCACCGGCCACACGAAGTGATGTGCTGTTCTTCAGCTTCGACACTTCGTCATAAACCACCATTTGAAACGGCAACGGTTTGTCCTGGTCCAGGTAATAGTGACATAGTGTTTCAGCTAACCAGTTCATATTCTCATAGTTGATCAGGTAGATATCAGCATCAGCGAACAATGCGCGTGCTCGCTTCTGCTTGGTGCCGTGGATCACGCTGAACCTCAGATGATTAGTGTGCGACCACTTTCTTGATTCACGCGCCCACACCGATTGTATGACCCGTAGAGGCCCGAAGATTAGAACCTTCGTCACAACACCTGCGCGCATTCTATCGACGATGGTGGTCAATGTGACAGGCGTCTTGCCTAACCCCATCCCAAGCCACAGCATTGAGTCGTCGTGTGTCAGTTGGTGGATCACACAAGTTCGCTGGTATTCGTGTAGGTTTGCTGGGGTTAGTAAGTCAGTCACAACTTGCTTTTGATGTGACTAATAAATAAATCGACGCCAGCGTGACCGAAAACTGTGAACACTAATGCACCATTGTCCTGAAGACGTTTATGTTCACGCTCTTGACCAGGTTTATAAACACCATCTTCAGTTTTCACTTCAACAAGAAGTGTATGATAACCTTTGATAAAAACAATCCGATCAGGTACACCATCATGCCCCGGTGATACCCATTTTCGAGTGATACCACCGAGCTTGACAACCTGTTCATCCAGGTACGTTTCAACTTTGTTTTCGCGGACGCCCATTATTTGTTGTCGTTGTAGATTGTAAATTTACCTAATTCAAATGAACCATTCACTATGACATTTAATTGTGTGATTTCTTCGCCAGTGAAAGTATTAACATCATGTGAATTTTTTACAAGTTTGGGTTTATCCATGTGATCAAAATAAAAACTAAAAGATATACCTTTATCAATCGGCAATTTTGTAAAATGATGCAATTTTATTTTAACACTCATTATTAATTATCTCGCCAGTTAAGCTGGATCAGTACACAGTGGGCATAGTTGACTGGTGCAGTTGCCTTCGAAGTCACTACTGTTTTCAGGATGACCACAGTGACTAATTGCCACTTCACCATTACTGTCACATTGATATGCAAAATAATCACAGTGCTTATTTATAACTGGGCAAGGTTCATGCATGTGTTTGTCGTTATCGAGACTAAAATCATTACACAAAGGACACAGCGATGCAGTGCAATTACCAACCAATATGTTCGGGTTTTCAGGATGACCACAATATTCATCATTGACATCACCATCAATCACCTGTGAGTAAGAATAAAATTTACACTGGTCGATAGCAGGTATGACAGGGCAACTCAACCCAAGTGGATTGATTTCTTCATCGGTGACTGGTGGTGTGTCATCCATAACTTGTTCAACTAGATCAGGTGCAATTGGTACAAGATCTGTGTAATGTTCATCAGCAATACTACCAATTTCTTCAGGTTTCTCTAAACCAGATCCAAATGAAGATATCTGTTCAGTCAGTAAACCCATGCATGCTGACACCACTTCGACGACAACATTTTTATGTGGATCATCATTATCAAGTGCTGATGCATTTTTCAACAACGTAGCCATGTGACCGAGTGCAACCAGAGGATTACCAGTGTACATTTTTGCAATAGTTTCAGCATCGTCATCAGGATGGATGGTGCTGACGCTGAACATTTCACCGGCGAGAATATTCAATTCAAGTTCGTCACTGGCGACAAAGGTTTGAGTTTGCCCGGTGTTGTAGGTGATTGTTACTGTGGTGTTTTTCATTTTAATTTTCTCGCTTCAATAAAGGTTTAGTTAATTTATCAACTTCTTTGATGTACCAGTCATAGTTGATGTCTTCTCTCATTAATACGAATGTGTAACTATCAATGTCATTACACAGTTCGACTTTCCAACCTGTGCAGATACCTGTTCGGCGTTCTTCATAGGTTGATTTGTTTTTAGTGTGAATGCGTTCGTCCCAGGAACCCGGTGGAATCTCTGCAATAACTGAGTTGTAAAATGAATCAGTCAAACTATTCGCACGTTTGTATGCACCCTGTACGCCAGCCGGTGGACTCACTTTCTCAAGCTTTCGACCAGTATTGCTGACATAGTATCTGACGATGTTACCAACCTGTTCATCACCCCACATTAGAAAACTACTTTTTGGAATTTTAGCCCGTAAGAAGAAATCGAAAATGTCCTGATGACCTTCAATAAACTCACGAGTATCTTCACCTCGAACCAGAACAGCTTCAGCAGCAAGCGCAACGACACGTGCTGACCAGTCTTTGTGATAGGGTAGCTCACGTGTACCTGGGTTTTCTTCGGCTGTCACATGAGCGTAGGCACCGATACGTTTGAGTTTACCATCAGACTTTTCAGCGATGTATGAATTGACATCCCTGATAAACATTCGATTATATAATACTTCTTCAAGCTCAAGCTTCGTGACACCCTCCCACCATCGACATAATGATCTGGTGTGATCCAGGTATTCATGTGGACAAAGATAAGTCACACCATCGGTGTTGGCCTGAACCATTTTCAAACCGGGTGTTTTAATTAGTTGCTCGATCAACATGCACAGCAGTAACTGGCCATTGATTGTGATTGACATGGTGTAAAATGGATCAAGGAAACAACTGAATTTATAATTAGATTTCCCGTAAGGTACATTCAAAGCTTCTTTGAAAGCTGCATTCTCAGGTGTACCCTTATCGTGTGTTTGTCGAATTTGATAAACGCTGTCATACACTTCACAGAATTCAGGGCCTAAGTGCGCTGGATAAATTTTATTTTTGATTGCCAGGTTAGGGTAGAAGCTGGCAACATCGACATCAATCAGTTGATATTTTTCATCGGTGTAAACTATTTGATTCTCGATCGATCCATGTAGACCACCTGTTCCAAATCTATATTCAACACCATCAACATCAGCAACCACACCTTTTAAAACACCTTTTGTCTCAGTGATAACCTGGGATTCAAGGTGTGATTTTATTTGTTGAAAGTGGATATTTTCGAAGCTAACATAGGGAAATATCACCTGTGCCAAGTCAATTGATTCTCGTATGGTTTGACGTTTGACTTTTTTATTACCCTGGTATTCGAAACACTTCACACCTTTTTCTTCGAGTGCTTTGATCATGATAGTTTCACCGATCTTGCCGTTGCTCATGTTCAACATATTGGTGTTGAACGTTTTCGACAAATCTTCTCGAAGCTTAATCTGTGTTACTGTTCGATCACCAAATAGATCGGTAGCATCAACATCATGATCATTGTAATGAATGAGAATATCGATCTGTTCGCTGGTCAATACAGTACCAAGTGGGAATGGTAGATCTTCGATACTATCC
>Ga0316189_10004950_pt1 | contig 12760 bp, 9 predicted proteins | sample LowCovwburrow_MG_FD_204930 | JGI IMG/M metagenome (GOLD analysis project Ga0316189, IMG submission 204930) | Coastal sediment microbial communities from Maine, United States - Lowes Cove worm burrow | ecosystem: Environmental > Aquatic > Marine > Coastal > Sediment | place: USA: Maine... | reverse complement strand
CGATGCCGGCGCCCCCCCTGAACAAGCGTTCGTCAACCTGTCCGGCCGGTCATTCAATACGATCCATGCCAACGACTATAGCTACTTCGAGGAAATCAACGCGATCATCCAGGAGGAGCCGCTCGACAACGTTGATCCGGAGGTACTCGGTCTGCTGGCCGCAATAGGCATTGAAAAAGGCAAGCCATTTACACCGGACGAGCGCATGCAGGCGTTGCTGACGGACGCTGTCGCGGTCGGCAATGCGACAGCGCGCGCGATTGTTTTCGCCACCCGGGACCCAGGGGCGTACATCTTTGAGAACAGTAACTGGAAGACCGGCTTCATCGGCGGCAGCCATGAATTCCAGATAGACGGGGTGCGGCTGTTGGACGCCCGCAGCCTGTTCTTCTATTACGCCACCGGGATTACTCCGGCCATGTCAGCGAAAATGGTCGGCGTGGGCTCCCAGTATGCGGGCGCTATGGTGGACTCGGAGGGGCTCTACTTCGACGGCGGCCGCACGTACAAGCTAACGATGCCGCCCAACGTACCGGCTAAGGACTTCTGGTCATTGGTGCTCTATGACAACCAGACACGGTCTATGTTGCAGACGGACCAGCAGTTCCCGAGCCTGAACAGCCAGCGTGGGGTCCAGCAGAATCCTGACGGCTCGACGGATATTTACTTCGGGCCGAGCGCTCCCGCCGGCAAGGCAAGCAACTGGATTCAGACGGTGCCCGGCAAAGGCTGGAGCGTCATCCTGCGCCTTTACGGGCCGCTCGAGCCCTGGTTCGATAAGAATTGGCAGCCCGGTGAAATCGAATTGATGGAAGACATACCGGCGGTCGAGCCCGGCGGCCAGCAAATGGCTATGTCCACTGACATTCCGGCTGCCATCACGACCCCCGACAGGGTCGAGACACGCATAGGCACGCTGGAGTTCTTCGACGGTTTCCCGACCGAGGAGACGGTCGAACTGGTTTACGACAACCTGGACTTTCTGCGTGGCGTCGAGGCCTTCCTGACCGCGATGCCCGCCGCCTCAGTACACGCAATCCGGGAAGGTTTCCGAGACGTCGGCTTGTCGCGCAATGGGATCATTGTCAGTACCGAAGACCTGATGGACGCGCATTCCCTGTTCCTGACACCAAATACGGAAAGCGTTTATATCATGACCGTCCTTGATCTACGTGACGGCCCCGTCGTAGTAGAGAGTCCGCCGAATACGCTTGGCATGGTCAATGATTTTTTCTTTCGCTATGTGTCCGATATGGGCAATGCCGGCCCGGACAAGGGGCAGGGCGGCAAGTACCTGTACTTGCCGCCGGACTGGGAGGGCGAGGAGCCCGAGGGTTTCTTCACCTATCGGTCGCCGACTTACATGAACATCATGTTCTGGCGTGGATTCCTGGTTGAAGGCGATCCCGGTCCCGCGATCGCGAGTGCGAAGGAGACACTCAAGGTGTATCCGCTGGGCGGGGAGGCTGATGCCGCGCCTATGGAGTTCTACAATGTCTCCGGAAAGTCGTTCAACACTATTCATTCCAACGATACGGAATTTTATTCGGAGCTCAAGGAGGTAATCGACACAGAGCCTGCGTCCGCCTTCAGTCCCGAAATACTCGGCTTACTCGCCGGTATTGGTGTCGAGAACGACAAGGCGTTTTCACCGGATCCCCGTCTGCAAGGCATTCTCGAAGAAGCCGTGGCGGTCGGCAATGCAACGGCGAGAGCGATCTCTTTCCTGGCTCGCGACCCTCGCGCATACTTTTATGAGGGCTCCGGCTGGTTCAATCCGTTCGTTGGCGGCAGTCACGAGTTCCTGACGGAGAGCGGTGCGCGGGACCTGGACGCGCGAACGATGTTTCACTATCCGTACACGGCTGTGACCCCGGCGATGGCCATGCAAATCGTAGGTATTGGCTCGCAATACGGCGTCATCACTGTCGACTCGGATGGTAATTACCTCGACGGATCCCGGTCCTATTCGCTCACTTTGCCAGCGGGCATTCCGGCGAAGGACTTCTGGTCGTTCGTCAACTACGACCCGCAGACTAGATCGATCCTGCAGACACCGACTACTGCTCAGCCCAGCGTCAGCAGCCAGAGCGGCGAGGTGCAGGCGAACGACGATGGCAGTGTGACCGTCTGGTTCGGACCCGAGCCACCGCCCGGGAAAGCGTCAAACTGGGTGCCGACGGTCGCGGGCAAAGGCTGGTTTACCGTCCTTAGACTCTATGGGCCGCTCGAATCCTGGTTCGACAAGTCCTGGAGACCCGGCGAGATAGAGGTGGTCGACTAAGCGCGATTGAGCTGGTGTAGAAGCATTTGGACTGGGCCTGTCGGAACAGCACACTCCGAGGCCAGCGAAGCTGGCCGACATAACTGAGCCCCGCAGGGGCGAGGGCAATCCTGCCCCCGCTACCAAAAATGAAAAGAGCCGGTCCCAGCGGGTCCGGCCTTTTTACTCGAGATTGCTACGGCGCTACTGTACGTGCCGGAAAGTCGTGGAATATCTCAGTAACGATGCTTTGCACTTCCTCGGCATCGATCGCACCCTTGCCCAGCTTGCGCGATACCTGGCTCCGCCACACTTCAGTATTGCGTGCCGAATCGATGGCATGGATGACAAGAGAGCCTTCGCTGATGTTCTTCACGCCGGACGTGCTGGTGCTGATGCCTCCGCCGCCACTGCTACCGTAGCTGCCGACGCCAATGCCAATCCGAAACGGTCTGCTCTCTACTTTTTCGTTACGTGCTGCGTCATAGTCAATCAGCAGATCGCCGCTTGTGCCTGCCGGTGCTTTCGCGTAACCCTTGCGCTCCATCTCACTAATGATTGCCGCGCGAATCTTAGTTTCTACGATAGATATGGGCTCATCGGAGTCCGCATGCGCGAGCCAGCTGAAGGTTTTGTAGTCGTTGAAATTTGCCTGTTGGTCAATCATTGACTCTGGTTCTGCGGGCGCAGAAGCGCAACCGGCAAGCAATATCAAAGCAGCCAGAGCGAAGCTCGGGGACGCCATCGATCCACGAATCAAGCGGTTGCCATTTCCAGGACTTGAAAATGATTGAAGCTTTTTCATTTGTTAATACTCCTGATGCCCACTAGACGATTTTTAGGTCTCATATTGAGCATAGACCGAAGCTGTCACAGTGGGAAGCAGGTATCGCCGAAGCTTGCGCTTGCCGAGAAAGCACCGCTTATCTGCACCAACGTTCTGCTCCGTGCCTGGAGCGCCTTCGCCAGGCTTGGGATTAATGGGGCCCGTTGCCCGGGCAAGTTACTTTCAGTCGGCTCGTCTTACCCCTGCGGTCAATATTGGCGGTTACAGACATTCCAGCAAGCCCGATGAGCCTGTCGTCCTGCGCCTCAGACGCGCTCCGCTGGACCCGGGATTACGCGGACGACCAGCAATAGAGCAGTGGCGGGCCGGGCGTGCAGAGTTGCTCGCGACATCGAAGCGATCACGGTGAATCGCTGGCCGCACGGTTATGCGTATGGCCACGACCCGGAAACGGGGCAGTTCGCATGGATGCTGGACGAGCTGTCGCCTCAGCGGTCACCCTGGGTTAGTGCACGTAAGACGTTTGGGCGAATCGCGATCGCAAACTCGGATGCAACAGCGGATGCCATGACCGAGGGTGCGTTTGGAGCGGCGGAGCTCGCGGTCAAGAACCTGGTAGAGACCGGAAGAGGAACTTAAGCCAGGACCTCGGAAACCTCACGAGCGGCACGAACCCCTGACCAGTAAGCCCCATGGCAGAAGCCAGAAAAACGAGCCGTTGCCTCGCCGGCAAAAAACAGCTTGTTGTCGATGCCAAGTGGCAGTGCCTCGCGCTGGTGATACTGGCCGGGTAGTGCGGAGGCATAGGAGCCCAATGTCCAGGGGTCCGTCACCCAGGCGGTGACAATGGAGCGACCAACCGACTGCCTGATGTCATTTCCAAATATCTCAGCAATGCGATCCACTGCAAACTCACGGGCTGCTCGCTGGTCTTGCTGTTCCATCCAGATACTAAAGCGCCCACCCATAAATACCGTTACGACATTTGTAGACATGAGATTGACGTCGATGTAGGCACCCTGCGCTCCATCGGACCATACCTGGTAATGCCCACTGGCCTCAGGGGCGAATATGTCCTTGGTAAAGTGCACGCCTATTTTGTTCTCCGCACCCATAGGCACACCCTGAATGGCGTCCATTTTCCAATCGGGTAACCGCGGCTTGAAGTGAATATGTTGTGCCGCCAGTATCCCGTTTGACACGGTGCTTATGAGGCAGCGAGCTCTTATTGACCCTTTTATGGTCTTTACAACAACGTCTTTTCCTGACCAATCGACACTCTCGACCTTGGAATTTAGGGAAACCTCAACATCGTTGCCCCACTGTGCGACTAGATTTCCATAGCCACGCAGCGCATTGAAACTCCTATGTTCCTCAACTCGGTGGAAAAAGTCTGCTGCCGATGCCTCATCAAGATCTTTAGGGGCTGTTACAGCCATCATGTCAATGTACGGTGTCGCGTAGGGGCTTTCGAGATCAACTAATTCGCTAATGGCGCAGTCATCTCCTGCTTCGGCGGATCTCCGAATAGCCTCTTCACATTCGTTGTAGAAACGTTCGCGAGCCTTCGCCTCGCTCTCATTCAGCGGCCTGCCGTTGAGAATGTAGTGGCTGCCGTGAAGATATTCCTCGACAACAGCACCTTGCTTGACCGCAAAATCAATAAAGGGATTGCTTTCATCAACACGGTTTTCGGGATCAGGTCCAACATCCATGTAAGCGCAACCCAGATCGAACCAGATGTCAGGGGCTATTTCTTCACTGTAAGCGCGACCTCCGATGCGGTGCGAGGCTTCCAGCACCACAAATGAAATTCCTCGCCTGGCAAGATCTTTGGCGGCAGCTAAACCGGCAGATCCAGCACCGATAATAATTACGTCTGTTTGCGTAGACATAGTTGCTTCATTAACTAAGAATTGAACCCGTTCTATGGGCCATCTGACGGTGGAGTTTACACGCGATACAGGCACGGTTCTTTTTAGCCTGAAGGATTGTAATGACTGCAGTTGAGCTGCTGATGGCGTTTTCGGGTGAGAACTCGGCTCAGTATCGGCCGTTCTTCCGATTCTCGGAGGACACCAGAATCGTCGGTGTCGAAATCCATGCCGTAGGAACGGAGAGCACGACAGTTCGGTATTCCGGTCAGGAGGTGGCCAAGACGGAGATCAATAATATCCTGCGAATAACGACCGTCGACGGATTTGAGGGAGTATCCGGAGTGGATACTTTTCATGAAGAATGCTTCAGCGATGATCACCTGCTGGAATTGCAGAACATAGCCGCGGAGCTCGTCGCTCTCCAATCGCTGGACCCGGTCGAGGTTGGGAGGGCACTCGAGCAAATTCGACCCGACTTGAGCGATGCGGTCCGCTCGAGTATCGACATCGCGCTTTGGGACCTGGCGGCACGCAAGGCAGATCGTCCTTTATATGAATTGCTGGGAGCGAAGCGTGATTCGATGGAGCCTTACGCGAGTTTTCCTTTCTACGAATCGCTTCCCGAGTACGTTGACGCTGTGTACCAGTATGCAGATTTGGGCTACGCGGCCTTCAAATTCCATGTTTGGGGTTCGATCGAAGAAGACATTCGTCTCGTGGAATCTCTCCAGCAAACGTTTGCAGACTCTGACTATCGTTTCATGATCGATCTTGAGGAAAAGTACGACCTTCAGGATGCCCTCCGCTTGGGCAAGCAGATGAATGAAGAGCTGTTTGTCTGGCTGGAGGCGCCCATCGGCGATGAATATCTTATGCAATATGGGGAGCTCAGGAGCAGCCTCGCAATACAGGTCATACCTGACGGCTACAGTTTGTATTCCCCCGAGTTCATCAGGCAAGGGATCGCAGCCGGTTCCTGGGATGCGGGTCGATTCGACGCCACAAAGGTCGGCGGAATCTCGAAGGCGCTCGAGTTATTGATCATTGCCAATGACGCCGGCATGGCGACCGAAATCCAAAGCTGGGGCCACTCGCTAGCCCAGGCGGTTAATCTCCATCTGGCACTTGCCAACGCGCGTACCCGGTACTTTGAAGCGCCGACACCCACGGAGGCCTTTGAGTTTGGGATGAAAAACGGCGTCCTACTGAACCGGGGCAGGGCAGTGGCACCGGACGGACCCGGTCTGGGCATCCAGGTGGACTGGCAGCGCCTGGACTCGGCAGATTTTTACGTCTACTCGGACTCCGACATCTCGGTCCATAAACAGCTTTGATTGGCGAGTTCATTTCAGTCGCATGCGATTCCGCACTGTCGGAACAGAACAACTCCTGCCCCACAACAAGGATTTTTGCGTGCCCGGCGTCATCCTTCTGCTTCTACGAAATGCAGTGGGTCCCTGAGGTTCTGAAGCGCCCGGTAGTAGAAGAGTCGGTTAGGTCGCCTGGTCGTAAATCCGAGTTTCCTCAGAAACTCGAGTTCCTCTTCGGAAAGATCGTTACACAGGACGGCATCGTTCAGGAAATCGGCGAGCCCTGGCTCATCCCCGCGTTGACTATCATGATCTTTCTCAATAAATGCGAACTTCTTGGGTTCGCCGGGGGCGAGCCGTTCGTTCAGCGTAAATTCCATATCGAAAGTCGAGAGGTCGATATCCCAGCGAGCGATTAGCGGATCCAGAAACGAAATGCAGTCATCGTTTGAAATATTGAAGATATCTGTATCGAGGAACTCCAGAATAATGACACGCATTTGCTCAAGGCTTTTGTCACCGAGCTGCGCGACCTCTTCGAGCCACGCTTGATTGTCCAACTCCGATCGCGCGACCCGGCTAACGACGTCCAGGAGCTTCTGCGTTACGAGCTGTTCGAGTTCACCAAATGGTTGCCTCTCGAATATCGAGCGCACGTCCCTCTGTCTGGCGGCTACGCACTTACGCAGGATCAGTTTACGGGTCTCCTTTAGCAGGGCGCCTCTGGGTTCCTCGTAATTGCGCTTCATCGCATCCATGCGCTGCGCGAGGGCCAATTTCGCCAGCTCGCCATTCGAGAGTTCTAGAGCCCTATCAAGTTTCTCGTAGATGTCTGTCCGATCCGGCGCAGGCGGCAACTTCTTTCGGGTCAACAGTTGCGATATGTAGGATTCTGTCACCTCGGCTGCCGCGGCCAGATCCTTCTGCTCCAACCCCAGTTCCAGAAGTCGCTTCTTAATGACCGAACTAACGTCCATTTGTAGTCTCTCGGAATTTACTTAGTGAGTTAACCATTTAAATCATGTCAGATAGTAATTGACTATTCAAGTTAATTAACCGACTATGGTTAACGGATTAACAGGCCTCAGACAGAATCAGACAGACGAACTGTCTGGCGTGCCTCTTGATCAGTCACGACGCCAGAAGCCGTCAAGATCCAGTGGGTGTTTCTACAGCAGGCGAATGTTTTCGTCTGCCGTTTCCTCGCGCGGCGACCAAAGGCGGCACACACCAGCGAGGACACTAACTACATGCCAACGCAAATCGGAAACGGCCACAGAGGCGGTTCTTCGGGCAGCGGTGCCTATCCAGGCTCCGAGCTCGAGCAACTCATCGGCCAGGGGAAAGAACAGCTCAAGCAAGTCATGCCGGACGGCGGTTCGCGCACAGTCATCATGTTCGTAGTGATCGCGGTGCTTCTTGTTGGAGCATGGACCGCGTATTACACAGTTCCAAGCGACTCCGTTGCAGTTGTGCAGCGGTTCGGAAAGTACCTGAAAGAGGTACAGCCAGGCCTGCATTTCAAGTTTCCCCTGGGAATCGATCTGGCGACGATCGTTCCGGTCAAACGTCAATTGAAACAGGAGTTCGGTTTCAAGACCCCGGGTGCAACGGATCCCTACCAAAGCCCTGTCGATGGCAAACGGGAAACGGAAATGGTGACCGGTGACCTGAATGCGGCACTGGTGGAGTGGGTCGTTCAATATCGCATTGCGGACCCGGCAAAGTTCCTGTTTGAAGTCAGGGAGCCGAGCGCGACCCTGCGATACGTGTCCGAGTCGGTTATGCGGGAAGTCGTCGGCGATCGCACCGTAGACGAGGTGATCACCATCGGACGCCAGGAAATCGAATCGGAGGCGCTGACGAAGATGCAGGCGCTGTCCACGAAATATGCGATGGGAATCAGTATCGATCAGGTGCAGTTGAAGAATATCAATCCTCCGCAGCCGGTCCAGGAGTCATTCAACGAGGTGAACCAGGCGCAGCAGGAGAAAGAAAAACTTATTAACGAGGCCCGCCGCGACTACAACAAGGTGATCCCCCTTGCCGAGGGTGAAAAGGATCAACGAATCCGCGAGGCCGACGGGTACAGGCTGAAACGAATCAACGAAGCCGAAGGCGATGTCGCTCGATTCAGTGCATTGCTGACTGAGTACACGAAAGCCCCGGAAGTCACGCGCCGCCGTATCTATGTCGAGACCTTGCAGGCCGTTTTGCCGGGCATCCGCTCGAAGATAATCGTCGATGATCAGACACACAACATCTTGCCGCTGATGAATATCGATGCTGCAAACGGTGAACAGCCATGAACAAACTCGCCCCTCTGATGGTACTACTGGGCGCCGCTGCCTTTGTCCTGATCAGTTCTGTTTACACGGTCAGCGAAGTCGAGCAGATGATCATCACCCAGTTCGGCAAGCCGGTCGGTGATCCTGTGACGACAGCGGGCCTGAAGATCAAAATTCCATTTATCCAGCAGGTCAACCCGATCGAAAAACGGGTACTGGAGTGGGACGGCAATCCTTCTGACATGCCGACCAAGGACAAGCTCTACATATCTGTCGACTTGTTCGCCCGTTGGCGGATTACGGATCCGCTGCAGTACTTTCTGAGAATTCGCGATGAACGCAGCGCGCAGTCCCGTCTCGACGATATCCTGGGCAGCGAGACCCGAAATGCCGTTGCGAAGCATGAGCTGATCGAAATCATTCGCACCACCAAGGATCGCGTGCCATTACGTGACACGCTTTTGACCGATGCGGAACGCGATCTCAACATGGGGGCACTGGTGCCGATCCAGAAGGGGCGCAAGCTGGTCGAGCAGGAAATATTTGCCTCGGCCGCAGAGAAGGTCGAGGTGTTCGGTATCGAATTGCTCGACATCCGCTTCAAACGAATAAATTACAACGAGAGTGTTCGTCCGAAGATTTACGACCGCATGATCAGCGAACGGCGGCAGATCGCCGAGCGGTTTCTTTCGGAAGGCAACGGCGAAGCGGCAAGAATTCGCGGTAACCGTGTTCGTGACCTCAACAAGATTCAGTCCGAAGCATACCGGCAGGTTGAGGAGATTCGCGGCCTGGCCGACGCCAAGGCAACTGAAATCTATGCAAGGGCGTACAACCAAAGCGCTGAAGCCGTTGCTTTCTACGAATTCACTCGGACGATGGAGGCCTACAAGTTCATCATCGCCGAAAACACGACACTCGTTCTGTCAACCGACAGCGAGCTGTTCAAGTTTTTGAAGGGAATGGATCCTGACGATGGAGACAATCCATGAGAACAAACTCATCGAAGCTCGGCGTATTCGGATACGCACTGATACTTGTCGTGGCATTTGCTGGCAGCGCGGAATTCGCTTTTGCACAAGGCATGCAGGCCGCATTGCCGGTAAACGCGACTGCGAAGACATATGGTAGCGGCTGGGAATGCGACAGGGGCTATCGCAAAGTTAATGACACCTGTGTTGCCGTGACCTTGGTGGCGAATTCATACCTGACAGATTCAAGTTATGGATCTGGCTGGGCATGCCAGTATGGCTACAAGGAGAAAAACGATGCTTGCGGGGCGGTTTTACTGCCGGCCAATGCGTATGTCAGTACCGAATCGGGTGACAGATGGTTGTGCGACAGGGGTTATCGACGAAATGGCGAGACCTGCAAAACCATCCCGGTACCAGAGAACGGATACCTGACGGAGGGTTCCAGGGGATCCGGTTGGACTTGTATGCGAGGTTATCGAGCGGTCGCGGATGCCTGTGTTGCCATCGTCGTACCTGAAAAGGCCTACCTGACGGCCTCAACGTATGATTCTGGCTGGGCGTGCGAGCGTGGCTACCGCGAAGCGAATGGTGCCTGCAAAGCCATCAGGATACCGGCAAATGGATACCTGTCCGAACGGACTTACGGGCAAGGTTGGGAGTGTGATCGCGGCTATCGAATGGCCGGATCGATATGTGTCGCTGTAGACGTGCCGGAAAACGCACATTTGGATTTTTCCGGACACGATTGGGACTGCAATAAACCCTACCGCAAGCGCATGCAAGCATGTGAAGGGAGGGATTGATGACACGCCTCACAGAGGAAGTTTTTGGCGCGCCGTACCTCTCCCTGATTAACCCAATTGCCGCTGTTCGAAAACGCACCGCTACCGCAATTGTCTATTGTGAAGCTAACTTTGGTGCGATCGATGGCAAAACCGCGAATGGGCTCGTTCGACACTCACAGCGTTACGAAATCCTATCGGTAATTGATAGCGAAAAGGCAGGCCTCGACGCTGGCATGGTGCTCGACGGCATACCGAATGCGATTCCGATTTGCCGCGATCTCGAGGAGTCTCTGCAGAAGGCGGTCACAGTACCTGAGTACTTTATATTTGGCATGGCGCCGTCCAGTGGCATGCTTTCATTGCATGAGCGTGCCCTGGTTCTCGAGGCCATTAGCCGTGGAATGAACATCGTAAATGGTCTTCATGAATTTCTGAACGACGATCCCGTGTTCAAAGCAGCATGCGCGCTGAGCAATGTCGAGATCCTTGACGTGCGCAGACCACCCGACAAGAAAGATCTGCATGTTTTTACGGGCGATATCGAGCGCGTAACGTGTCCGGTTATCGCAGTGCTTGGAACCGACTGTGCGATCGGTAAGCGTACGACCGCGACGGTCCTGACACAGGCGCTTAACGATCGTGGCGTCAGAACAGTAATGATTGGAACAGGTCAGACCGGCTTGATCCAGGGTGCCCGCTATGGCGTCCCGATCGATGCGATTCCGTCGCAGTTTTGTGCGGGCGAGCTCGAGGCAATGATCATCAAAGCATTCAAGGTCGAAAAGCCCGATGTGATTATTATTGAGGGGCAGGGCGCACTGAGCCACCCGGCCTTTTCGTCATCGTCATTTATTCTTCGTGGCGCTTGTCCCGACGGTGTCATATTGCAGCATGCGCCGGGGCGCAAACATCGCTGTGATTTCCCGGAGATGAAAATGCCAACGCCGGCGACAGAGATAAACCTGATCGAAACGTTCGCCAAGACCACGGTAATTGGTGTGACGATAAACCATGAGAACATGAGCGACCCCGAAGTCAGCTCGGCGATCCTGCGCTATGAGAGCGAGTTAGGTATCCCGACAACCGACGCCCTTAGCCGTTCTCCCGAGCGCCTGGTGGAAATGGTACTTGGCGCCTTCCCTAAACTCGCGGAGAAGCTGCCCGCAGCCGCATGATGTTCGCACCACGCCTGGAAATAGACCTGGGCAAAATTCAGCACAATGCCCGCACGCTCGTCGAACGACTGGCCAGGCGCGATATTTCGGTGACCGGCGTGACCAAGGCGACACTCGGGTCGCCTGAGATTGCTAATGCAATGCTGCGGGCCGGTGTGAGTGGTCTGGGTGACTCTCGCATTGAAAACATCGAAGCAATGCGTAATTCGAACGTGTCCGCGCGACTGTCCCTGATTCGATCACCGATGCTCAGCCAGGCGAAGCGCGTGGTCACAAGCGCCGATGTTAGTTTTAACACCGAGCTTGAGGTGATCAGGCAGTTATCGCTGGAAGCGGGCAAATTGGATCGAACGCATGCGGTCGTTCTCATGGTCGAGCTCGGCGATCTGCGCGAAGGAATTATGCCCGGCGATCTAATGGCTGCTGTGTCCGAGACACTCAATTTGCCAAACATCGTTCTCAAAGGGCTCGGTACCAACCTGGCCTGTCGAAGCGGAGCCTCACCTGACGACACGAATATGGGTGAGTTGTCCAGGCTTGCGGCGTTGATCGAAGCGACGTTTGATATTTCTTTAGAGATTGTGTCTGGTGGAAATTCGGCCAATCTGGAATGGGCGTTTAGCAGCGAACACACCTGGAGAGTCAACAATCTGCGCCTCGGCGAATCGATTCTTTTGGGTTGCGAGACACTTCATCGGAACGTCATAGACGGCTTGCATACGGACGCGATAACGCTGGTCGCGGAAGTGATCGAGTCGAAGGTGAAACCAACGCAGCCGACAGGAAAACTAGCGCAAACCGCGTTTGGAGCTTCCCCCGTCCCAACAGATCGCGGCGCTATCACGCAGACTATCCTGGCAATCGGCATACAGGACATCGATCCGTGCGGCCTGCGGGCTCCCGAAGGGACCGAGATCCTCGGGAGCAGTAGTGATCATCTAATAACAACGTCATCCGTTGATAGCGCGCCCGTCGGCGCGGAGATGACATTCCAACTCGACTACAGCGCGCTCGTCCGCGCGATGACGTCGCCATTCGTGACAAGGTCATTCAAGTCCGCGGGCAATGTGCTCAGCCTGCTCCAAACGGCCTGATCCTGATCTGCATATGATTCGACAAGTGCGCCGGTGCTACTGGTTGAAACCGCAACCAACCTGACTACAGACGCTCAATTACAGTAGTAATTCCCTGTCCCAGTCCAACACACATCGTGGCAATGCCCAACGTGCCGTCGTTCTGTCGCATCACATTCAGCAAGGTACCGGTGATGCGCGCCCCGGAGCAACCGAACGGATGCCCGA
>Ga0316189_10004949_pt1 | contig 12763 bp, 12 predicted proteins | sample LowCovwburrow_MG_FD_204930 | JGI IMG/M metagenome (GOLD analysis project Ga0316189, IMG submission 204930) | Coastal sediment microbial communities from Maine, United States - Lowes Cove worm burrow | ecosystem: Environmental > Aquatic > Marine > Coastal > Sediment | place: USA: Maine... | reverse complement strand
CCGCACCAGTAAAGGCACCCTTTTCATGGCCGAACAATTCGCTTTCCATCAATTCGCCGGGAATGGACGCGCAGTTGACCGTGACCAATGGGCCCTCTGCGCGTGTGCTCCTGGCGTGGATGGTTTGCGCAAATACTTCTTTGCCCACACCCGATTCGCCCAACAGCAGGCAATTGGTATCGGAGGGCGCCACCTTGTTGGCCAGAGCAAGCGCGGCCAGTAAGGGTGGCGACTGGCCCACCACCACCACGCCTTCTTCCTCATCTCTGACGGTGTCGAAGTGCTGCCGACGTTTAAGGCTGCGGTGTTCCAATGCCCGTTCGATCACCAACTTCAGGTAATCCAGATCGATGGGCTTTTCCATAAAATCAAAAGCGCCGGCTTTCATGGTTTCCACGGCCAGCTTCACTTCACCAAAGGCGGTCATGAGAATGACGGGGCAATCGTTTTCCTTGTCCCGCAATTCCACGAGGAAATCAAGGCCGGTAGCGCCTGGCAACATGTAATCGGTGAGGATCAGCGAGAATTGATGGTGCTCCAAGGCAGAACGAGCTTGATCAACGCTGCCAGCTTCACACACGCCGTACCCCATTTTCTTTAGAAAGGCCGCATAAACCTGGCGAAGCCCTTCGCGGTCCTCAACCAATAAGATGCTGTCCATGTTTCATGTCCTTAGGGGTGCAGCGTTGCTCGCTTGGTTCGTGGGGGCGATGAGCCCGAGTCGCGCCTCATCGGGGAATTGACAGATGACCCGAGTGGGTCCCTGTGGGTAGACAACCAGTTGGCCGCCGTGTTCTAACATGACCTTGCGACTGTGGAACAAACCCAGCCCACTGCCGTTTTCCTTGGAAGAGACAAAGGGCACAAACAATTTGTGGCGCAGGTGTTCGGGGAAACCGTCGCCCTTGTCGGTGACCTGAATGCACAGAAAATTGGCGCGGGCCTCGGCGGAGACAGTGACCCAGGGCGGTTCGGGTTCGCTCGCGCTACAGGCCTCCAAGCCATTGAGAATCAGGTTGTTGATCACCATGGCGGCCAGGGTGGCATCCGCCAGTAGCACGAGTTGAGGGTCCGGCGTGGCGAAATGCACCTGACCGGCCCGAGGGTGTACCTGCCAGTGCGCGATCAACTCGTCAAACCAGTCAGCCAGGTTCAAGCGTTCCCGTTCAACCCGGTGGCTCTTGCTGGAAGCAGTGAATTTTTTGATAAACTGGGAAAGCCGGTCGACCTCATCCATCAATTTCTGGCCGGTCTGCACAGCATCTCCATAGGGAATCAACTGGGCCAGACCGCGGATCGTGGCGAGTGTATTTTTAACCTCGTGGGTCACGCCACCCGCTAGCTCACCCATGAACTCCAAGTCCCGTTTACTGCGTAACTGTTCCTCCAGAAGGCGTTCCCGGGTTTCATCGACGAGGGTGAGCAGATTGGTCTCGTTTTCGAGGGGGTTGATACTGAGGCGAAGATGACAGACCTGGCCGTGAATCTGGGTTTCAAGGGAAAACTCTTCGGCCTTGCCTTTTTTTTCGGCAAAAACCTGGGCCAGCTGATCATTCAGGTCACTCAAGGGTTGACCCGAGACCTGGATGAGGTCAAAGAGCTTCATCAGATAGGGATTGGCGAATTGGATGCGCGCCTCCGCGTCCAAGACAAGCACACCCACCGGCAATTGCACCATGATGTTGCGGTGCAAGGCATCCAGCGCTTCGTAGGCGAGCACGGTTTGCTTGCGACCCAAATCGGCCTCTTTCTCCGCCAGGGTTTTATCTTTGAGCGCATCAAACAGCAAATCTTGACCGTGGGTCACGGGCCGCGCCGGTTTACCCGAGCGACGAATGGCGATTCCGATCAAACGCACCAAAAGTACCAACAAGAGCACCAACAAGACGGTGATCGCAAGAAACAGGGTTGGAAAACCGTTATTCATAAGAATATTATACCAGGAAAAAACCAAGTTGTCGGTTCGGCCCGGCTTAGGTGTCAGGTCGCTGGTTTTTTCTTTTCGATGAGCGGCTTCAACTCGCCCATAAAATCGGATACGTCTTGGAAATCGCGATAGACCGAGGCGAAACGAACATAGGCAACCTTGTCCAGCTTCTTCAGCCCCTCCATAATGACTTCGCCGATCTCTTCAGTGTGAATTTCCCGTTCGGTTTTCTGGTAGAGACGGCCCAGAACATCGTTGACGATATCCTGGCACGAGGCCATGCTGACCGGGCGTTTCTGACAAGAGGAAAGAATTCCCTTTAGTGCTTTCTGACGATCGAACAACTCGCGTTTGCTGTCTTTTTTAATCACCATGAAATGAATCTCTTCGATCCGCTCATAGCTGGTGAACCGTCGATTACACTGCAGACATTCACGTCGTCGGCGAATGGAATCGCCGTCTTTCCCCTCGCGGGAATCAACTACTTTGTCGTCCATGTGAGCGCAAAACGGACACTTCATGGGAACTCCTCCGAAAGGCCGCCTAAAATACTTCTCCTGGATCTTGTCCGAAGAAGAAAGCGACATGACAGCAAATTTACCATTTATATGTGTCACTATACAAGCTAAGCTTCAATTTACAAGCGCGTTGCATACAATTTTAACAGCCACGCCGACCTGAATTAACGCGCGTGCACCACGACCGTCCTTCCTCTGGGGTTCCGTTGGATTGTGAGAACAGTCGTGCTGCACGAGTCGCTTACGGGCAGTGGTGTTTTACCCGTTTTTCTTACCCGTCTTGTCTTACCCGGCTACTTCGATGACATCTGGTTTGCTCAGTTGTTTGTCGTCTATCACGGCGGGGGGCAGCGGGCCGAGAAGCTGGTGACGCAACCGGCCTAAGTAGGCATTGAGTGGATGTTCACGCTTGAGAAACGGCACCACATTGGGCCGACGCGATCCGAATTCATTGTGTAACTTCTTGAGTTCTGTATGATCCGGATCAATGTGCAACCCGTTTTTGATCGTCCGAATGGCGGCCCGTTTTTTACCGGCCAGGAGTTGGGTACGGGCAAGGTTGAAATAGTTCTCGGGTTCGTAGAATTCAACCCGGACGGCTCGTTCACACAGTTCAATTCCTTCACGAATCTTGTTTTGACGAAAGGCAATACCATACCCGGAATAGGAGTATATCTTCCCGATCACGCCTGTATCCAGGGCGGATGTATCTTTGATCTGCCCCAGACAGAACAAACCTTCATCCCAGCTACCTTCTCTGCATAAGTTGATGCCCATAGAGGCCACTTCTGCCATATTCACTTTCATTGTTTCCACCTTATCGTAACATTTGGGGTTCCAATCCCGTCAAGTAACACCGTTTGAGGACCCTTCCGACTTGATCCTCGCTCTGGCTTCCGCTTTTCTTTCCTGCTGGGCTGTATGTATAGCAACCATTATGCGGATTCCTGTTCGCCTGGAATGTCGGCAATGCAATTGATTTTTGGATACCAAATCTTCCTGGCTGATGTAAATCTAATTCACAAGATCGAGGTAGGCACGGGAAAAGGCCCGATGTGTGACGAAAAGCACCTGGTGAAGGGTGCGATCAACAATGCAGCGTCCTCAAGCAGCACCGATCGGGAGATTATTCACCACGCATAGCCCAGTAACCCACGCAGCAAGACCTTCAACCTGACTTGAAGCTTGCATTTTTAATTTCGCGGGAGCATCTCCGCAGCCCGTTTGGAAGCCGAAATCATCTTTCTCCAGTTTCTATGACCTTGGTCATAAAGACCTTCTCGGGTCATCCTGCATAATTCCTTTTGTTTTCCAAGGACAACTCCGGAGAACAATTGACTGGAGGTGAACATGTTCGCAACAGCGCAAAACAACGTTTCCAAGGGATGGTTGGCCCTCTCTATCTCCTCCCTTATTCTGGCCGGTATCCTGGCCGGTGTTCTGGTCGTAGGCAGGTTACCGCCCTTTCACCACCTGTTCAGCGATCCACTCTTTTTTAAACGCTGCTTGATTGTGCATGTGGAACTCTCCCTGTTTGTCTGGTTCTTCTCGTTTTTTGTGTTCCTCTTCAGCCAACTGCCAGGTTCCAAAAATACGTCACTTTGGCAAATGTCTGGCCTGTTCCTGGCTTTTAGCGGCGTGGCCGCGCTGGTGCTCTCGGCGGGCATGCCGCAATCGCAGCCGGTGCTGAACAATTACCTGCCCGTCATCGACCATCCACTCTTCCACGCGGGCCTGCTACTTTTTAGCCTGGGTGTGGCGATCAGCATTCTGGGTGGTGCGCTGTTTCCCAGCGGGGAAGAACGCAGCTGTTACCTGCCCGCCGTCATGCACTCGGGCCTGCGCGCTGCGGCCGTTGCCCTGCTGATGGCCATCGCCACTTTCTGGGCCTCGTGGCTGGCAACACCAGGTTACCTGGAAGGCGAAGCCTATTACGAGACCTTGTTCTGGGGCACGGGCCACGTGTTGCAATTTGCCAATATGGCCACCATGCTCTCCGTGTGGCTGCTTCTGGTGACCAAACTGACCGGCAAACCCCCGGTTTCGCAAAAACTGGCCAGTGTTTTGTTCATCCTGCTGGTATTACCAACCCTAGCCGCGCCCCTGGTCGCCATGGGTGGCACCATCACCTCCTTTTACCGGTCTTTCTTCACTCAGCTGATGCGCTGGGCGATTTTCCCGGTAACCCTGATCTTCCTGTTCTTCTGCCTCAAGAGCCTGTGGCGGTCGCGCGGTCAACTCAAGCGCAAGGGTCTGGCCCTGGGTCTTTACACCAGTTTTGTGCTCACCATTCTGGGTTTCGTGCTGGGCGCTATGATCCGGGGTTCCAATACCCTGGTCCCTGCCCACTATCACGCCTCGATCGGTGCTGTGACCGTGGCCTTTATGTGCGCCACCTTCTTGCTCTTCGAGCCCCTGGGTTACCGCGTCCCCGAAGGTCTGCTCAGTCGTTGGGCACGCCGCCAGCCCTTCCTTTTTGGACTGGGTCAGACGGTTTTTGCCATGGGCTTTGGTCTGGCCGGCAGCTACGGCATGGGCCGCAAGCTTTACGGCACGGAACAACATATTCGCCATACCGGCGAAACGGTGGGCCTGGTGGTCATGGGACTGGGTGGATTACTGGCCATGATCGGCGGAGTGCTTTTTCTCTATATCGTTGCCCGAACCTTGATGACGGGTAGACGTTTGGCCACGGTTCCTGCGGAAGAGTCCGAGCCCGCCGTTGGGGATCTGGTGACGCATCATCATTAATGGGTTGTCTCAAAACCCACTTCATCTCTAGGAGGAGGATTTATGGATAAGAAAGAAGATCGTATTCATCCCTGGCAAAAGGTCATGGACAATCCCTGGCTGCTGTTGGCGCTTGGTCTGATCATCCCTATTCTTTCCTACACTGTTTGGGGCTGGTTGGAACTGGCCATGCTCGGCGAAGCGAAATTGCCCTAGTCGGAGGACGAATCGATGAGTATTTATGTACCTGAAAAGAATTGGTTTCGTGCGCCCAGCGGGGGCGAACGGGTTTGGATCGGCCTCTCCCTTGTGTGGTGCCTGATCCTGTTCTTGATGATGCCCTACTGGCACTTCAAGGGCAAACAGAACAGTACCGGCGAGGCCTATCGCACCACGCCTCAGGCCTTCCAGGCCCGCGTGGACAAACAAGTGGCATCTCTGAAGGTTGGCGAGGAGATGGGCATTCCCATTGTGGAACCCTCCCCAGGTGCCGACGTGTACTTGCTGGGCCGCATGTGGCAGTGGTATCCCATCCTCAAGTTGCGCAAGGATCAAACCTATCGCATCCACATTTCTTCTGTGGATCTTCAACATGGCTTTTCTCTGTTGCCGGTGAATATGAACTTCCATATTCTGCCCGGCCTGGATCATGTCTTGACCATGACCCCCACTCGTGCGGGGGATTATTCAATCATCTGCAACGAGTTTTGCGGGATCGGTCACCATTTTATGACCGGCAAGATCATCGTGGAATAGGGGAACGTTATGGGAAATTTTCAAGTAAATGCAATGCGCAAATGCGACACAACCGGTCTGCCGGTATGCCTGACCGCTCAAAGGTACATCAAGCTCAACGGTGTCTTCGCCGTGATTTTCCTCTTGATCGGCACCATCGCCTCTATCTTATTGGCCATGACCCGTACCCCTGCCATTCACCTCTTGTCGCAGACATGGTACTACCGTATTCTTACGGTACATGGTTTGAACATGCTCATTTTCTGGATGTTGTTCGCGGAAGTAGCGATTCTCTATTTCTGCTGCACCACGCTGCTTAACTCACGACTCTATTCAAAAGGTGTTGCCCTGGTCGGCTTCGTCATGATGTTGGTTGGTGCCATCATCACGGATGTGTTCGTGTTCATGGGAAAAGCGGATGTGTTGATGACCTCTTATCCACCGCTCAAGGCCCATGCCGCCTTCTATCTGGGCATTATCCTGGTGGCCGTGGGTACCCTGGTCGGGGTCTTCAATTTCTTCGCCACCCTGTATATCGCCAAGCGCGACAAGACCTATGACGGCTCCGTGCCCCTGGTGGTCTTCGGCGCTATTGCAGCGGCCATTATTGCGGTGGTCACCCTGCTGCACGGTGCGGTAGTGATGATTCCCACCTTCGCCTGGGCCATGGACTGGACGGCTCAGCCCGACCCGGCCTGGTACCGCTTGGTCTGGTGGGGCTTGGGTCACCAATCGCAACAGGTGAATGTCTGCGCCATGGTGGCTTGCTGGTACTTCCTGGCGACCATGACCACGGGCGCCAAACCCCTGAATCAGGCGGTATGCCGGACGGCTTTCGTGCTCTACATCCTTTTCATCAATCTGGCCTCTGCCCACCACCTGCTGGTGGATCCGGGTGTGGGTGCGGCTTGGAAGATTTGGAATACTTCCTACGCCATGTACCTGGCCGTTTTGGCTTCCATGATCCACGGTTTTACCGTGCCGGCCTCTATCGAAGCCGCCATGCGTGCCAAGGGTTATGTGAAGGGTCTCTTCGGTTGGCTGGCAAACGTGCCCTGGAAGAACCCAGGCTTTAGCTCCATGTTCCTCTCCCTACTGATCTTCGGCTTCATCGGTGGGATCACCGGGGTTACCCTGGGTACACAGCAGATCAACATTCTGGCACACAATACCCTGCGGATTCCCGGTCACTTCCACGCGACGGTGGTGGGTGGCACGACCCTGGCCTTTATGGGTCTGTTCTACTACGTAGTGCCGCTTATCTTCCAACGCGAGTTCTATGCGCGCAAACTGTGTGCTATTCAACCCTTTATCTTTGCCGCTGGCATTGTCATCATGAGTATGGGTATGTCCTTCGCCGGTTCCGCAGGTGTTCCCAGACGTCACTGGGATGTGGAGTTCTCCGGAGCGCCTCTAGCCGCAGGCTTCGACTCCGGAACACACATCTGGTTGGGTGTTCTGGGCGTGGGTGGCTCCATCGCCTTTATCGGCATGCTGATGTTCCTGTTGCTGACCGTGGCAGCTGTCTTCTTTGGTAAATCGAACGCGGGCAAGGCCATGACTCCCTGGGCCGCTGTGCAGCCCATCGAGGGTGTTACGCCTGGCGAACCTTCGGAAAAAACACCCGGCACCATGGTGCTTGTGTTGATTCTACTGGTTTCATTTGCCGTCTATTACTTCGCCAACTGGAAAGCGTTGGTGGATGTTTGGTACGTTCGCTAATCTCTCTTGCGAACGTCTTGGCCGTCTTCGAGGCTTATTCTCCGATCTTTGAAGGCGGCCTTTTTCTCAACCCCAGCGGCAGATGACTGCCATTCTCACAAGGAGACGACATGCCGAAGACTCAATCCTTCCCAATCTTGGACTTCATTCATCGCATCGTTGCCAGTTGGCGTTTCCCGCTGGTGATTCTCTACTTCCTTTTTTTCTATACAGCTTTGATGTTAAGTGTGCTTCTGTTTCCTCAATCAGAGTCTGCCTGGGGTCAATTTGCCGACAGTTTCAAGACCTGGTGCCTGGGTTACGATCCCGCCACGGGTGAAATGGAGACGGCTTTTGTGGTGATGATGCTGGTCAACCCCATCGTGCTGTCTTTCCTGATCTGGGTGGTTTGGAACAAGCAACTCAAGCAGGCCTGGCAGAACAAAACCACCTTTATCGCTTATGGTACTGTTTGCTTTGCCTTGATGGCGACCCTTGGCTCCTGCATGTTTCTTCTGGATCAGGGTCGTGTTTCCGGCGAACTGCCTTTCCCTGCAGAAGAATTACGGACCGCCTCCAACGCGCCTACTTTCACCTTTACCAATCAGGAGAACAAGCCTGTCAGCCTGAAAGATTTTGCGGGCCAGGTGGTGTTGCTTACGGGCGTTTATGCCACCTGCGGAAATACCTGTCCCATGATCATGGGTCAGGCCAAAAGAGCCGTGGCGCGACTGAGCGAGGAAGAACAGTCGCGCTTTCAGTTCGTGGGCATTACCCTTGACCCGGAACGCGACACGCCCGAGATTCTGGCCGCCATGGCGGCGGGCCAACAGGTAACCACGCCGCTGTTCCATCTGGTGACTGGTGCGTCCCAACAGGTCAACGACGTGTTAGATCATCTGAATATTGCCCGTCGCAGAGACCCGGAGACGGGGATCATTGACCACACCAACTTGTTTATCCTTTTGGATAAGAAGGGTAAAATAGCCTATCGTTTCAGCCTGGGGGAACGACAGGAAGAATGGCTTGTGAAAGCAATGAAGCTGCTGTTGGCGGAGAAACAAGATGTCAGCTGATCTCCCTGCTCTAGGGCAACCGTTTTCCCCTCCGGAAAACATCTCGAGTCCGTTCGTTCAAGAGGAAAAGACACGGTTTGAACAGTTCTTGGAGCTGGGCAACCGTGTCTACCTGCTGTTTCACGGTTTTATTTCGCGTTTATATCCGCCGAAATTCAACCCCCTGGCCCAGACCGGGGCCATCGCCAATACCACCTTTATCATTGCCTGCATCAGCGGCATTCTGTTGCTGATCTGGTACAAGCCCTCGGTTCACGAGGCCTACTCCTCCATGGAAACCATTTCCGGCCTGTCTTTAACGGCAGGCCTGCTGCGTTCCATCCATCGCTATAGCTCTGACGGCTGCATGTTCTTTGTGGTGTTGCACGCCATCCAAATGTTCTTCGGCAACCGCTTCAAAGGGGCCCGTTGGTTGGGCTGGGTCACCGGAGTCGGCGCCATGACCTTGCTGTGGTTTGTGGGCTGGACGGGTTATTGGTTGGTTTGGGACGAGCGCGCCCAGATGATTGCCACCACCTCCGCCAAGTTGTTGGATATGGTGCCCATTTTCTCTGATCCGCTTTCGCGCTCTTTCCTGGTAGACGGTACCATCAACTCCTTGTTCTTCTTTATTATCTTCTTCCTGCATATGTTGGTACCCCTGTCGATTGGCGGCGCCTTGTGGTTGCATATTGTGCGGCTTAGCCGACCCAAGTTTCTGGCCGACAAAAAAACCACCTATTGGATTTTGGCCTCCCTACTGTTGGTCTCCCTGATTCTTCCTGCTACCGCTGAGGCTCCCGCCCAAATGTTGCTCTCACCCGATCGATTCAGTATGGACTGGTGGTACCTGACACCGGTTTGGATAATCGACCGGCTCAGCGGCGGTTTTTTCTGGGTACTTTTTCTGGTGATGGGCCTGGTCTTGTACAGCCTGCCGTTTTGGCGTACCGGTCGTAAACGCGCGCCTGCTATGGTCACCGAATCTCGTTGTAATGCCTGCCGTAAATGCGTCATGGATTGCCCCTTCGAAGCCATTAGCATGGTGCCCCGAACGGACGACAAGAATTTCGAAGGTCGCTCCCTGGTTGACCCGGAACGCTGTGTGGCCTGTGGTATTTGCGCGGGCTCTTGTAATTCTGCGGGTATCGGTTTGCCTTCCGTCCCGGTGATCCCCCAGCGCCATGCCCTGGAATCACTGCTTGAGCAAGAACCGGGTGCCTGGTTCGCATTCGTGTGCGGCGAGTCGACCCAGCTGAAGATCGATCCGGAAAGCGCATTATGCAAAGCCTTACCCGGATATCGGGTCATGCCGGTAACCTGTATCGGCAGCATTCACATGCTCACCCTGGAACGGCTGTTGCGGCGCGGCGCGGGTGGCATTTTAATCGCGGGTTGCGGCTCGGGTTCCTGCAAGTATCGGGAAGGCGTCAACTTAACCGAATTGCGACTTCAAGGCGCACGAAACCCCATTTTTCGTAAGGAACGTGCGGATATTGAAAAGATCCGCCAAATCGCGTTTCAAGACAAGCGAACCTTACGCCGCGAGGCAGCTGCGTTCCTGCGTGGCGAAAAGGAGCGAGCCTCACGCCTGAGCCCGCTTTTGAAATTAACTCTGGCAACCCTGTTGTTAATCGGTTTGACCCTGTTGCCCGTGAACCTGCCCTATCAACCCGCAGTAGGTTCGAAACCGCAGCTCGTGGTCTCCTTCAAACATGCCGGCGCGGAAAAAGAAGCGCACAAGCTTACTCAGGAAGAGCTGGAGAAATTACCCATGCACATGCGTCAGGCCGAGGTGAAGGAGCGGGGTCATGCCCCGGTTCGCCTGCGCGTGGTGGTTGACGGCCAGGAAATTGTCAACAAGGCCTATTCGGCTGGCGGTCTGATGGGCGACGGCAGCAGCGTGGCTCTGGAAACCTTGCCCCTGGAAGTGGGCGCGCACCACGTGGTTGTCTACCTGGGTGATGAGGCAGACGAAAATGTGTGGAACCACCAAACCGAAAAGCATCTGAGCCTGGCGGAATTCACACGTTGTGTGTTGCTCTTCGACAAGGCCAATGGCTTTACCTGGCATATGAAGGAGGAGTGACCATGGAAGCAATGTTGCCGCATATCAACGGCTTTCTCAACGCGGTGGTCCTGTTTCTCCTGACCTGGGGGTATCTGGCCATTCGTCGCGATGATCGCATCCTACACCCTCGGGTCATGCTATCGGCGCTGGCCGTGGGCGCCTTGTTTGTGGCGGGTTACGCCACCCAGACCATTTTGAAGGGTCATTCGCGCTTTCCCGGAGATGATTGGGTCCGCAGTTTTTTCGTCATAATGCTAACGACCCATACGGTGCTGGCGGTGATCACGCCACCGCTGGTACTGGTCCTGGTGGTTCTTGCCTTGAAACAGCAATTCGAACGCCATCGCCGCCTTGCCCGTTTCGTCTTTCCCATCTGGTACTACGTAGCAGTTACCGGTCTTCTGATCTACTGGATGAACAATTACCTGCGCCCACAAAGTTAATGCGGACAACAGACAAAGTAAACCTAGCAAATGTAGGCGGCTTTTGTGGTGATCTCAGATCTCGGACAGGCTTCCAGGCTATCCGCTATCGCTGATGGCGTCTCAGCCCCAAACTGCCCGGGCAAGGCAGCTCCCTATGTCAACCTTTCTTTTTCGGGGGCTCCCAGAGTTCGATACGGGCGCCATCCACATCCATGGCCCAACCGAAGCGACCATAATCATCGTCCTCTTCCAACTTGTCGTCCACCTGTACGCCCGCTTCACGCAACTGGGCCAGCATGCCGTCCAGGTCATCGACGCGATAGTTGATCATATAGGGTTTGTCGCTGGGGTTGAAGTACGTCGTATCTTCTTTGAAGGGCGACCAGGCGGTGGAGCCATCCACCTCCGGGTTGTCCTTGTCTTTCCAGCGGAAGGTGACGTATCCCCCTGCGTCTGGCTCAATACCCAGGTGCTTCTGATACCAATCCTTGGTTCTGCTGGTGTCCTTCGTCTTGAAAAAAATACCGCCGATACCGGTCACTTTGGCCATGTCATCCTCCTTTCCGTTGGCAATGGTGCACCGCTATCTTAGCCTGGATCCAAAACATTTTCACTACGAAGTTCCCAACCCAGATGAAGTCCAACGATTCGAACCCTTTTCTCTGTTCGCTTGATTTTGCTAGAATGAGGCAAGATCGGACCAAAACCATTGACCAGACTGGGGCAATTAGTTCAGGGGATCGGCTATTACCAAGCAGCGCAAATGGGGAAGGTTAGTGGTCGCAGACACCAAAACGACCCTGTTGTTACTGCTTCCTTGGAACTTGTGCCCTTTGAATAAATCCAGGTCGGAGAGATGCCACGTCAGATTTTATAATGAAAATACCTACGGCACAGTCTCAATTCTCCGCTGTAGAGGTCACGACAAATCCATGCTAGAATAGGCTTGAGGCTGATCGCGGAGCTAGCTGACACAATGGTACACATTCCACCAACTGATATTTGGGAATCATCTGAGCTTCTGAAATTTGATCAGCCGTTAAAGGAAGGAGACCCTCTCTATGTTGATGTAACTGTGGGCCGTGGTGAGTTCTCCCAGAACCGTCTCTATCGTTACCTGGGTGTTCAGCAAGATAAAGGACTGACTTTCAAGAAGCCAAAAAAGAGTGAGTATATTGTATTCTGTGGACATCGCGGCTGTGGAAAGAGTACCGAGCTTCGTCGCCTTGCAACCAGGTTACATCAGCCGAACCTGTTTTTTGTCATTTTCCTTGATGTGGTCCGTGATTTGGACATCAATAACCTGCAATATCCTGACGTTTTAATGTACCTGGCCAGTGCACTGCTGGTGAAAATGGATGAAGAAAACATCAAAACACCAGCGAAGATACTTGAGCAACTCCAACAATGGTTCAACGAGAAGGTAATCGTAGAAACCAAAGCCCAGGACAAATCGTTTGACTTAAAGATCGGGGCGGAAGGCAAAACCGGATTGCCGTTGATCGCCAAGCTGTTTGCGAGCTTGACCACGAGCTTCAAAATCAACGCAACCTACAAGAACGAGTTACGCCGCAGCATTAAGAACAATTTTTCAGAATTCG
>Ga0316189_10004947_pt1 | contig 12764 bp, 9 predicted proteins | sample LowCovwburrow_MG_FD_204930 | JGI IMG/M metagenome (GOLD analysis project Ga0316189, IMG submission 204930) | Coastal sediment microbial communities from Maine, United States - Lowes Cove worm burrow | ecosystem: Environmental > Aquatic > Marine > Coastal > Sediment | place: USA: Maine... | reverse complement strand
CCGCCAGCGCCTCCGGCGCATCCCTCGATTCGTCGAAGATGCAGAGTTCGACGTCGTGCCCGAGGGACTTGAGCGAGCGCAGGACCGTCCGCTGCACCGCCTTGCGGCCGCTCGCCTGGCCGAAGGGGCTGCGCGTCAGTAAATAGAGAATACGCATCAGCGAACGGCCCGGGTGCGGCGCGGCAGCGGCTGACTGACAAGCCATGCACCGAGTCCGATCGCGAAGCCGGCGAACGCGGAATGCAGCGAGACCATGGTCAGACCCGGCACCAGGATACAGATGATCGCGGCAATTGCCGCTCGCAGGGCCCATTCCAGCGAGTCGCCCCGCCCCATCCGGCGCCACAGCAGGTAGACCACGATCGCGAAAGACGAGAACAGCAACAGGCAGCCCAGATAGCCAAGCTGGAGCAGGTAATAGACGTAGAGATTGTGGATGTAGTGGACGTAGCCGTAGGTGTTTTCCCCCGGCCAGTAGGTCAGGAACTCGGCCCCGAGTCCGTGCCCCCAGGGCTGAAGAAACAGATAGCCTGCAACCAGCTCGATCTGCTCCCAACGCTCCATGAGCGTATCCAGAATCGTGTAGTTGGGGTTATAGGTCAGGAGCGAATTCAGGAAGTGGAAGGCGTTCAGCACGATGTCGGGACGCAGCACCATGGCAAGCAGGGCCGCCGGCAGGCCGATCATGCCGACGACCAGAAGCACCCGGAGCGTCGAGGCCCGCCAGAAAAGTAGCGGCAGAATCCCGACGTAGGTCAGCCACATCGCCCGCTTCAGGGCAAGCACGAGGTCGATGAAAAGCAGACCGGTCGCGAGCCACAGCCAGGGCCGCAACGACGGCGGTACGGATGCGTGGCGGGCGAGCAACGCCGTGCACAGCGCCAGCGGGACGAGCGGAAAACCGCGGCCGGCAAACATGCGCCAGAGACCAACGGACTCGACGAAGTGACCGCCTGTTTCAACGAGACCGGCGGCGCCCAGGACACTACCGAAAAAGGCCATTGCGCCGGTGGACAAGCCGATCGAAATGATGACGACCTGCAGGTCGCGCTCCGATCGTCGATGCAGGACCCACACCGTGAGGAGCGCCACGATGCAGATCTCCAGGATCAGATGATAGAGATCGGCCGCAATGTAGTAGCCCGAATTGCCTCGCGCAGCGGCGATTGCGTAGCCGTAGGCCGTGACGAAAAAGATCGGCGTGAGCACGCTGGCGAGGCGCAGCAGGCTCCGCGGAACATAGGGCCCTTCGACCACCAGCGTTCGCAGCATGGCGGCGAACAGCGCCATGAACGTGAGCACCGAGAGCAACGCGGCGCGGCCGGCGTCCGGCACGAGGAAAACCTCTGCCCCGACCTCGCCGACAAGTACCATGCCGATCGCGATGGAGGGCCACATCGCCCCGCCTTCGGCGGCCCGGTTCAGAGCGGGTCTGTAGAGTGCGTCAGCCGCGCGCGCCATGGAGATCCCGCCAGGTTCGTTCAAGCAACCGGTCTATCAGGCCCGAACGCCCCGTAGCGGCCGGTGCGCCTGCCTCGATGGCGCCGAAGTTGCGATTTTTCCAGGTCTCAGTACTCACAACGAGGTCTCTGGCCACATCACGGTAACGCTCCATGATATCCGGCGACCACGCCAGGCCCAAAGCCTGATATAGCGACCGGGCGGCCGTTTCCGGATCGGCAACAAGATCCTCGTAGAACACGGCGGTATGGCCGGCCGCCCTGAGATAGCGCCGGGAGCGGCGGGCGCAAACGAGCCACTTGATCGCGCAAAACAGCTCTGACCGCGGATTGCCCCAGTCCCGGCTGGCGCGCACGAGCGAACGGACGGTGGCCGCCGGCTCGCGGAGGACGTGCACGAATTCTGCTTCGGGCAGGTAGCGCCGGATGAGAGGAATTCGGAAGAGATGATCTGGGGTTTTCTCGACCCAGCACCAGCAGCTGCGGTCGCGGGCCGTCTGATCGAGCAGCGCAACGAAAGCCGCTGCGGCCTCGGCCGGACCTTCTCCGGCAGCCTCATCGGCCCCTGTGCCCCTGTTTTCCAGTCCATTCTCGGCCCGGAAGGCCGCGAGCCGGGCCGTCGGCTCGCGGACCAGCCAGCGGTCCAGTGGCGCCGGCGGGAACACACGATCGAAGAAGTGGCTCTCCGTAAAAGAGGTAATCCCCTCGCCCGCCGCGAGAAGGCTTTGCACGAGCGTCGTGCCCGACCGGGGACAGCCAACCAGGAAGACCCGGCGAGGCCGCTGATCGCTGGCATTCGGCGGCAGGCTCGTCATCAATGAGCCGGCAGGGCAATGTGGAATGCCTCGAGAATCTCCGTTACTCGTTCCAGTTCCGCGCTCGTGAACTGGCCCTGCCATTTGCCGACCTCGCGGTGCGCGAGGCGAACGGGACGATAGCCTTCGCCTTCCCGGTTACTCGCCTCGATCCCTTCCAGAACGGCCTGTGTCCAGGGCAGACCGCAGCGCCGGAACAAATCCTCGAAGCCCGCGGCCGGATCGCGACATAGCGATTCATGATCAATGCGGATGACATCGCTGCGAGCCTCGCAGAAGTCGTCGAGGCAGCGATACATCAGGCCCGCCTGCAGCGCCATGCGGACGATCGGATCGTCCGCATCCTCGACCGGCGCGGCGCCGGCGTGCTCGAGCCAGGCCAGTCCGGCGGACCACAGCCGCGCGGCGTCCGGCATGTTCAACCGGCGCCAGCTGTCGATCACGGCCAACGGGTGCCGGCGCAGTACAACGACCGGATCAGGCCGGAAGGTCTCGCACACCCAGTCGAGACACAGGATGGAATGGACCGACTTCACGACCCTCAGTCGACGCGGACCGCTGCCATTTGGGGCCCGGGAAATATCGTCCTCGCGCTCGGCCCCTGCCGGCAGAGGCAGCGAGACGGGCTTGCGCGCGATACTCGCTTCCACCCGATCACCAGCCAGCATGGCGGCGCGGGTCAGCCAGCTGCGACTGAAGAACGGTCCCATCCGGGAATCGAAAGCCCAGCGCCACAGGAGTTCATAACCCGGATGCGTTTCTCCTGGGGCACAGGTCGGGAAACGGGGCAGGTCCTTCTTGCAGATCCGCGCGAGGAGGCTCGTCTTTTCATTATCCGGCTCGATGGAAAGGCTGACGCCGGGTGCGGTAGCCAGCACGTTGGCAACCCAGGTCGTACCGCTGCGAGGCGGTCCCGCGATCAGGATTCGCTTTTTTGCCCCGTTCATCGGCCGATCATCGCGGGACGAACCCGCTAGGCGCTGTCGGCGCCGGGATCTTCGCCCGTGAGGCTGGCAGCGTGCCGAATAGCCGCCACGACCAGACCGAGCAGCAGACCGAGACTCAGGCCCAGCGCCAGGATCAGCGCACGCCTGGGAGCGACGAATTTGTCTTCGTCCGCAACCATGGCCGGATCGATGATGTCGAACACGTACTCGGACTTCACGTTGGCCACCATGATCCGGTTCAGCTGTGTCTCCAGCATCCGGTAGATCCCCATACGCAGCTCGACGGCGGAGGTCTTCTCGAGCTCTGACTGCAGATAGCCAATGCTCTCCTCGGCCTCCTCGACGGCCTCACGCCGGACCCGGTCGTTGATGCCCGATACCAGCAGGTTGGCCCATCGTGCCGCCAGCTCCCGATCGTGCCAGTCGACGGCCAGCGTGATAATTCCGGTGATCCGGTCCTCGGACACGCGGCGGATGTCCTCGAAAACTTCGAATGCGTCACCCAGCGTCGGCACTTCCGCATCGGGCAGCCACTGCCCCTTTGCCGCGTCCCAGCGATCGGCAAACAGCAGGGGCATCAGGTTCTCCCGTTCGATGAGCTCCTGAGTGAACGAATCCGACTGCAAAATGGCGAGTGCCTGCTCCTTCAGCTGAGCGCTGGGATCAGTGAGGCCGGCCATGCTCGCCAGGCCACCGAACTGACTGCCCAACGCCGCAAGACCCGTCTCGGATTCCTGTCCGGCCGGTATAAATACGACCTCGCCCCGGTACACCGGCTGCCACAGGAACGCGAGCGCGACGGCGAGCGCGAGGCAAATGAACATCGTCAGCGCCACCGTCCAGCGATAGCGGCTGAGCATGCGAAACAGCTGCGGCAGGAAGACAGCCTCTTCCCTCGGCATGGCCTCACTCGTCATGTTTTCTTCCGCTCTATGTTCTGTTGCTCACGCATAGCCATGCCCTACATCGAGCCCACGGCCGCGGCCGCAACGGCGAGGTTGAACAGGATCGACGTGGCGCTTTGCCACAGTAGCAGGCGCGGCATTCGATCGACATCCAGCGGAACGACCACCGTGTCGCCTGGCCGCATGCCCGCACCCCGACTCTTCCTGAACCACTTGGAGCTGGTACCGCCGGCCGTGACCGCACCGTTCGCCCGCACGACGTAGATCCGCTTCTTGTCGGCGTTGGCCGTCAACCCGCCGCTGCGATTGATGTAGTCGTCCCGGGCCGCCCCATCCTCGAAGATATGCGAGGTCGGATACTGCACCTCACCGAGAACCGTGACCTCCTGGGTGAACTCGGGGACTATCAAAACGTCCTGGTCCTTCAGGATGACGTCGGAGGTGGCCTGTGTCTCTGGCGCCAGCACGGCGTCGAGGTCGATCACGAGGCGCCCCACAGGCTCGAGCGTGGTGATCTGCTGAAGCAAAGACTGACCGACGCTGGCGGCCTGCGTTGCATCGCTCTGGAATCGCGCCGCCTGGATCGTCATCGACGCGAGGTCACTCTCGAGCCGCGCGGCAAGGCGCTGGAGATTCTCGACCTCGCGCTCGCGCAGTTCCTCACGCAGGAACACGCTGCCCCGCGGGAACGCAAACTCGGTCAGCCCACCCGCGCGCTCGATCACGGAACTCAGCGTCTCGCCGGGCTCGATCGGATACGTGCCCGGGAAACGAACCTCGCCCTGAAGCTCGACGCTGGCCTGCGCCCGCCAGAGTGAAATCTCCTTGATGTTCAGGAAGTCGAACGGCTGCAGTTCGACATCGGCCAGCGGGTCGCCCGCCAGGACCGCCTGAAGATCGATCTCGATAAGAGACGTCTGGCGTACGGCGTTCGCTTCGATCCGGTAGCGGGTCAGCTCCGCCGTCAGCACGTAGGCTGAATCCGCGAGCTTCGCGCCGGCCCGCAGCAGGTCGGACACCCGCATGCCGGATTCCAGAGGATACGTACCTGGCGCGCGAACCTGCCCGCCGATGCCGACTTCCCGGCTCGGATGGCCGTAAACGGCCTGAAGGCGTAGCTCCTCGAGCAGGGGCATCACGACCCCGGCCCGACCGATCTCGAGGTCGAAGACGGTGACCTGATCCCGTTCCTGCAACAGCGGATTGGGCAGACCGGCAGGATCCGCCAGGGCCGCGGCGAGATCCGCCGAGAGGACGTCGATCGGCCCTCCCTGCTCGAGTTCGCGCCGGATCAGGATGTAGCCCCGGTCCGCCAGGGGCTTCAGATAAGACATCGACGGCAGCAGGTCCGTCAGCCGCATGCCCGGATACCAGCGGAACGCGCCCGGCCGGTAGACATGACCGGAAAGACTCACGCTGTTTCCGACCTCCTCGAGGATCGGATCGATGATGATCACATCGCCATTACTGACCGGCGTAGCGCGGCCGTCGGCACTCGAGAGGTTGGTGACGATCACCGACCGACTCCGGTCCTGGTCGATCCGCTCGACCCGAATCTTGTCCGGATAGGCGGTGGCCGTCAGGCCGCCGGCGAGCGTCACCGCGTCGTTTAGCGTCCGCTCGCCCCGGAGTTCGTAAATGGCGGGCCGCTGTACCTCACCCGCAACGGCGACCGTCTTGCCCAACGGGGGTACGAATATCACGTCGCCAGGCTGGAGACGCGCGTCGCCGCTGTTGTCGCCACGGAGCAGGAGATCATAGAGATCGAGTTCCTGGACCAGCTTGCCATGGCGCTTGAGCTGAATCCGGCGCAGGGAACCGACCGTATGTATCCCCCCGCTGACGAACAACGCGTTGGTCATCGTCGAGAGTCCGCTCACGGTGAACGAACCCGGCCGCGTGACGTCGCCGAGCACAAAGACCCGGATCGAACGAAGCTGCCCCAGCGTGATGCTCGCCCGGGTCCCGATCAGCTGGCCGTCAAGCCGCGCCTGCAGCTCCTCGCGGGCTTCCGCGAAACTCAGGCCGGCAACCTGGAACGGACCGATCTCCGGGACGTTGACGCTGCCCTCGCGGGTAACGATCAGCGAGTAGTCGGCGTTGCGGCTGCCGAACAGCTGAAGACGGACTTCATCGCCCGGGCCGAGGACGTAGTTGGCCGGGACGGCCACGCCCGTCGCCGGCGCGAAAGTCACCGGCACGCCGCTGAAGAGGTCGTAACCAAAGGGCTCGAGCGCGTCCTTGCCGGTCGCCGACAGCGGCAGGAACATGACCTGCCCGACAAACATCCGCAGCGGCGCCTCGGCCGTGATGCGCTCGGCGGCCTCCAGCTCGGACAAACCGGCCAGCGGGATGCGGGCGACGCCCGGGATGACCAGAACGCCACTTGCGTTCAATCGATACGTGGCCGCGCCCATCAGCCGGGAGATCCGCTCGTCTTCCTCGAGCAGCTCCAGCTCGGCGCGGCGATCGGACTCGCTCAGCTCCAGCGGCAGCTCCAGGCGGAGAATGATCGTGTCTCCGGCTGCCAGCGGCCGCTCCTCGGGCACGAGCTCCTCGGTCTCGGGCTCGACCGGCAGCATCGAATCCGGGAACTCCGTTTGCTCGGACGACTGACCCTGCCCCGGGACGGTGTCGAGACCCAGCGACCTCAACAGGGCCTGACGCTCGCTCGGGGGCAGCTGCTGCAGCATGCGCATCTGCTCCGGCGTCGGCGTCGGCGTCTGTGCGACCGCCGGCGTTACTGCCGCCGCCAGTATCAGCAGCGCGGCAACCGCGCCCAGTCCATTGATCGTTCGACCCATTCGCCTGTGTCCCGTCTGTGTCTGATTTGCCATGTCAGTGATCCTGGATGTCCCAGGTCCATTGCACGAAACCTGTGAAGTCGTCATCGGTGCGTCCCGTCCGTTCGTTTTCACGATGCTGGGCGCCGACGCCAAGGGCGACATTGCCCAGGCGCAGCCCCTCGTACGTGAACGAGCGCTTGTGTGTCAGGTGCGCGTCGAACACCTTCAATTCGTCTGCCGAGATCGAATGATTGAGATCCTGGCCTTCGCCGTCGCCCTTGCGGTTGATGTTCGACCAGCGCAGCAAGGCGTTCCAGCTCTTGCCGTCCGACTCGACCAGCGTGAGGCCGCTGGAGACGATGATGCTGTCGCCGTCGGCCGCCGCTCCGATCGCCCTGTCCTTGTAGCGATAGCCCGTCCGGTAGATGTTGTGGTTGTAGGTCCGGTCGTAGTTGGGCTCGCCCTCGTAGAAGTCCGCAATCGTGCTGGTACCCTCAAAGTGCATTGTGTAGGAGCCTGAGATCCAGCGGGTGTTGATATCGCCCCAGTATTCGATCCCCCCCGTCGCAGTCCATTCCGATGGGAGGCCATTGACCTCGTCGTTGGCCATCCACTGGGTGTAAAGGGCATACGGGCCGGTACCGATCGGAGAATTCCACCGGCCGTCGATGGCGGCGAACTGGTTGCTGGGATCGGTTTCCCGCGTCACGCCGCCTTCACCGGTGTTGTCCTTGCCGCGGACGATGTCCCAGAGGGCCTCGCCATCGCAAGGCCGGCCCGTGCCACACCACGTGGCGGATCGGGACAGGCCGATTTCCAGGTCTTTCAGCGGCTTGAAGGCCGTGCGAAAGGCCAGCAATCGGGCATCGGTGCGGTAGCGATCATCGCCGAGGAAACCCCAGTGCAAGGAGTAGTTCCAGGGCCCGATCCAGCTCAGCCATTTTGTCCCGAACGCCTCGGCGACGTTGCGCTCGAGCGTGAAGCCGGCGACCGGCCGGGCGTTGCTGCTGAGGATCAGGCTGCTTTCCCAACCCGGGCCCCACCAGCGATCGACGGCACCCGCGGAGAGGATGTGATTGCCGATGATCATGCTGGCGTACGAGTCGTCCATGCGCCAGTCCTGCCCGTCATCGGCATCGTGCCGGTAGGAGCCCTGGATCCGGACCGCAAACCGGTCGCCCATCCAGGAGACGCCGGCTTCCAGTTCGCTGTCGTCCCGCGGAGTGTCCTCGAAGGTCCGGATCCAGAACGGATCGGAGCTGACAGAGGCGCCGGCGTTGGGCTGCAGACCCGACACGTCCCGAAGGCTGCCGAGCCGGCCGCGCACCCGGTGCAGCGCCTGCGACACGTCGGCAGATCCGACGCTCGCGGGCTCGAACGCAGACAGGTCGTGGGCGATTGTCGCCCAGGGAATGGGCCAGGTGGTCACGGGCGAGCGGATAATCCCGGCATCGGACAGACGCTGAATATCCTGGCGCAACACGAGGTCGCCCGGTCCAGCCCACGGGTCCGCCATGGCGGACAACGCAACGAAGCCGCAAAGGACGACAATTAACTTGCTGATTTTGATGTATTTATCCTGCAGCAGCCAAGCGCCGGGGCCGGCCTGGACAGCCGCCTGTGCGATCGCCGGGTGGCGGGCGCACGAGGCTGTCCGGGACCTGGGGCCCGTCAAACCAACAAATGATAAGGAGCGCCCGAAGCAGGCGCAAGACGCTCAGGCGTCACGCCACCGCTGAACGTAACCCAACAAGCGGGCAGTTGCAGGGTCGACGGCACCCGCATGAGCCGGTTCGCTGACCGCGCCGGCGAGGTCGCTGGCCAGTTTCTTGCCCAGTTCGACGCCCCACTGATCGAAGGAATTGATCCCCCAAATCACGCCCTCGACGAAAACCTTGTGCTCGTACAGCGCCAGGAGTGCGCCGAGGGTGTGAGGGTCGAGCCGGGGAAACAGGATGAGGTTCGAGGGCCGGTTGCCCGGGTGGATCTTGTGAGGCGTCAGGCGATCGATCTCCGCCCTGGGCAGCCCCCGGGCCGCGAGATCCTGCCGGACTTCCTCCCCGGTCTGCCCGTTGAGCAGGGCCTGCGCCTGCGCAAAACAGTTCGCCAGGGCAAGATCCTGCTGCCCCTGGTTGATCCCGGAACCATTGATCGGGGCGATGAAATCTACGGGCACAAGCCGCGTGCCCTGATGCAACAGCTGATAGAAGGAATGTTGCGCGTTCGAACCGGCCTCGCCCCAGATGATGGTGCCGGTATCGGCGGTTACCGGAGCGCCGTCGCAGCGGACCCGCTTGCCGTTGGACTCCATCTGTAACTGCTGGAGATAGGCGGGGAGCCGGGAGAGCCGGTTGTCGTAGGGAAGGACCGCCTGGGTCTGCGCCCCGAAGAAATTGTTGTACCAGACGGCGAGGCCGGCGAGGACCACGGGCAGGTTCGCGGCGGGATCCGCCTCGAGAAAGTGCCGATCCATGGCGCGTGCACCGGCCAGAAGCGCGCGAAAATGATCCATGCCCACGGCCAGAGCAATGGTCAGACCGACAGCCGACCACAGGGAATAGCGCCCGCCGACCCAATCCCAGAATCCGAAGCGATTGGCCGGGTCGATGCCGAATTCATCCATCGCCTCATGATTGGTCGAGGCGGCAACGAAATGCCTCGCCACCGCGGCTTCGCCCGCGTGCCCGACGAACCAGCGCCGCGCAGCCTGCGCGTTGGTGAGGGTTTCCAGGGTGGTGAACGTCTTGGAGCAGATCACGAACAGCGTCGTCTCGGGATCCACGACGGCGAGGGTGTCGGCAAGATCGGTGCCGTCGATATTCGAGACGGTGTAGACCCGGAGTCGTTCGTGACGATAGGGCTCCAGCGCGCGGGTCGCCATTACGATGCCGAGATCCGAGCCGCCGATTCCGATGTTGACCACCGCCTCGACAGGGCGTCCCGTCCAGCCGGTGTGCGCCCCGATCCGAACGCGTTCGACGAAGCCCGCCATGCGCTCGAGAACCGCGTGAACATCCGCGGTGCAGTCCTCGCCATCGTCCTGAAACGCATCGCCAGGCGCAGACCTGAGCGCCGTGTGCAGCACCGCGCGATCTTCCGTGAGGTTGATGTGGCCGCCCCCGAACATAGCGTCGCGGCGCTCTTCAAGGCCGGCGTCCCGGGCAAGACGGGCCAGCAGCACGACGGTCTCATCGGAGGCGATGTTGCGCGAAAAATCGAGCGCCAGGTCGCCCACTTCCAGGGTCATCCGCTCGCTGCGTCCGGGATCGTCGCGGAACAGCGTTCGCATGTGCGTGTCTGCAAGGGCCTCCCGGTGACGCTTCAGCGCGTTCCAGGCCTCCAGCTTCGTCGGATCAAATCCGCTATTGCTCACCCTCGCCTCTCCCCTTTCAGTGGCCCTCCTCTCCATAGAAGGAAAGATACCAGTCTACGAAGCGTTTTATGCCTACTTCCACCGTGGTCGCCGGCCGGTAGCCGACGTCGGCGGTCAGATCCGAGACGTCCGCGTAGGTATCGGGCACGTCGCCGGGCTGAAGGGGCAGGAGGTTTTTCTCGGCCTTGCGGCCAAGGCACTCCTCGAGCACTTCGATGTACCGGAGCAGCTCGACGGGCTCCTGATTACCGATATTGTAGACCCGGTAAGGGGCGAGGCTCGTGCCCGGATCCGGATTGTCGCTGTCCCAGTCCGGATTCGGTGTCGCGACCCGGTCGAGACAGCGGACGATGCCTTCGACAATGTCATCGACGTAGGTGAAGTCGCGCCGGTGATTGCCATAGTTGAACACGTCAATCGGCTCGCCCGCCAGGATCTTGCGGGTGAACAGAAACAGCGCCATGTCCGGTCGGCCCCAGGGGCCGTAAACGGTGAAAAAGCGGAGCCCCGTCACCGGCAGCCCGTAAAGGCTCGCATAGACGTGGGACATCAGTTCGTTGGCCTTCTTCGTAGCCGCATAAAAAGACAGCGGATGATCGACGTTATCGTGGACTGAAAAAGGCATGTTCGTGTTGGCGCCGTAGACGGAACTGGTCGATGCATAGACCAGGTGCTCTACGTTGTGGTGGCGGCAGCCTTCAAGAATGTTCGTGTGGCCGACGAGATTCGAATCGACGTAGGCCATCGGGTTCTCGATCGAGTAGCGCACACCGGCCTGGGCCGCAAGATGCACGACGCGATCGAACTTCTCCCGCGAAAACAGGGCGGCCACGCCCTCCCGATCGGTCAGATCGAGTTTCTCGAACCGCCAGCCCGGCGCCGGCGCCAGCCGTTCGAGCCGCGCTTCCTTTACGCGCACATCGTAGTAGTCGTTGTGGTTGTCCAGGCCGACGACCTCGTCGCCGCGGTCGAGCAGAAAATGCGACGTGTGTGAGCCGATGAAGCCGGCTGCTCCGGTTACCAGAACTTTCACCGTGTCCTCCTCTGCGGGCACGCCCGCTGCGGCAACTCTTCGCCGTGTTTGCCCGTCATCAAAGCCGGCCGTCCACGAGCGCCACGGGCAGCGCGCTCTTCACATCGTAGATGACGCATTCCGGCTTGCCGAGCGCGCGCACGGCGTCTGGCCCCATGTCATGAAATTGACGGTGTGCAACCGCCAGAACGACGCCGTCGTAGAGACCCGGCTCCGGCGCATCGACGAGGTGAACCCCGTAGGTGCGACGTGCGTCCTCGGCATTGACCCAGGGATCCAGCACGTCAACCTCGGCCCCGAGCGATTCCAGTTCAGCGATAACATCGACCACGCGGGTGTTACGCAGGTCCGGACAGTTTTCCTTGAACGTCAGCCCCATCACGAGGATCCGGCTGCCGGCCACGTGGATCCGCTTGCGGATCATCAGGTGGGCGACCTTGCTGGCAACGTAGCTGCCCATATTGTCGTTGAGCCGCCGGCCCGCGAGGATCATCTCAGGGTGATAGCCCAGCTCCTGGCTCTTGTGCGTCAGGTAATAGGGGTCTACACCGATGCAGTGCCCGCCGACCAGCCCCGGCCGGAAAGGCAGGAAGTTCCATTTCGTACCGGCGGCCTCGAGCACCTCCAGCGTGTCGATCCCCAGGCGGTCGAAGATCATCGCGAGCTCGTTGATCAGGCCGATATTGACGTCCCGCTGCGTGTTCTCGATGACTTTCGCCGCTTCCGCCACCCGGATCGAGGAGGCGAGATGCGTCCCCGCCTCGATGATCGAGCCATAAAGCGAATCGACAAGCGCCGCCGCTTCGGGGGTCGAACCGGACGTGACTTTCACGATCGTTTCGAGACGATGGGTTCGATCGCCGGGGTTGATGCGTTCGGGACTGTAGCCAGTGTAAAAGTCCTCGTTGTGAATCAGCCCGGAGGTCGCCTCGAGTATCGGTACGCAGACCTCTTCGGTAGCCCCCGGATAGACGGTCGACTCGAATATCACGACGTCCCCGCGAGACAGCGCGGCGCCGGCCGTACGGCTCGCGGATTCAAGCGGCTTGAGGTCCGGGCGCCGGGCCGCGTCGATCGGCGTCGGGACCGTGACGACGTAGACATTGCAGTCGGCGATCCGGCCCGGATCGTTCGTGAATGACAGCTGATCGGACGACCGCAGTTCCTCCGAGGGCACTTCCAGGGTGCTGTCCTCGCCGGCCTCGAGTTCGGCGACGCGTTCCCCGGCAATGTCGAACCCGACGGTCGGGTATTTGCGGCCGAAAGCCACGGCGAGGGGCAGACCGACGTATCCGAGGCCGATGACGGCCAATCGAGTGTCCTTGAGGGCGAGCATTCTGCAATCTCCTTGCGTCATTCGAAGCCGCCGGACGGGGCAGCCTGCACGACCCGCGGGAGCATAGTCTTTTCAATCGGGCCGAACCAGCCCGCCCGATCGCCGGGCA
>Ga0316189_10004946_pt1 | contig 12765 bp, 12 predicted proteins | sample LowCovwburrow_MG_FD_204930 | JGI IMG/M metagenome (GOLD analysis project Ga0316189, IMG submission 204930) | Coastal sediment microbial communities from Maine, United States - Lowes Cove worm burrow | ecosystem: Environmental > Aquatic > Marine > Coastal > Sediment | place: USA: Maine... | reverse complement strand
TTGCAGCAGCACCGCTAGCCCGGTCTCGATGGCGAACTCACGCAATTTTTCCAGATCGCTGTCACACAGGGGTTCCAGGTGGCGAAAAATCAATGCACAGACCTCGTCACCGCATGCAATTTCAATCTGTGGAATCGTGCTCCTGGCTTCCATCGAGTAAATCAGTTCGGATAATGCACCGAGCCGGGAGGCAATGCGGGGATCCAGAACGTGACACTCCTGCATGTCTGCTACGAATCGCCCGTAACGTTCCCGGAAGCCAACCAGCACGCGCTCTTTCTTGTGTACATAGCGCACGGAAAGACGGGCTTTCCTGCGGTATCCCCATTGCGGCCCGGTGATGGGACCCCACACGGTTTTCGGCGAGACCTTACCAATCCGTTCCAGGTTCTGGATCAGCGTATTCTGTTTTGACTCGATCTGTTTCTGCGCGTCCAGGTGTTGCAAAGAACACCCACCGCACTGGCCGAAATGAGGGCAACGCGGTTCAATACGATCCGGTGATGGCTCGATCACTTCTACAGCCTCACCTTCATCGTAATTTCTCTTTCGGTCCGTGACCCGCGCCAACACCCTTTCGCCCGGCAACGCCCCGTGCACGAATATCTTCTTTTCCCCATGGGTGGCAACGCCGCGTCCGTCATGGCTGAGGTCGATGATCTCCAACTCGACCGGTTCTGCGGGCAGTTTGCGTCTTCTTCTACGACTCATGACTATCTCTCAAAAAAAAGCGACCGGGCGCTTTGGCCCGGCCGCATGACAGGAGGGTTTTGGCTATTTCTGTTGCCAGGCACCCTGTGCATTCTGGTAAAACCAGCCTTTGCGGGCATTCCTGACCCACTCCCTGGCAAAAGTCTGCTGGATTTCTTTTTCCCACTCGGGATGGCCGTTTGCAACGGCAATCTCGCGGTATACAGCCTTACGATCGCGATTTTCATCCGCTACAACACTTTCCATACTCCGGCGTTCGCTCAGCGAAACCGCAGAACGGTCACGGATGGTTACCAGGCCGTCATTGCTGAAACCGATTGCGCCGGCATCGAACATGGAGTCGAGCTGAAGCCGCTGGCGTTCCGCCATGCGCGCCTTGATCGCATTGATCTGGGGTGTGTTGATCTCGATCTCAGCCTTTTGCGCCTGTGCATCTTCAACCAGGAAATCAACCACACGCGCGGCGGCGATCAGGATCACGTTGGCTTGCACAGCAGGAGGATCGAGGAGTTGGCCCTCTTTGGCTGGCTCACCAAGGACGTCATCCACGAACTTTTCGGCAGCGCGCTCTGCCGCTGCTGCAGGGAAATAGACGTTTATCGTGACACATGCTGCTACCGTGAAAAGCATGCCCAGGATCAATGCTGCGTTGATTTTTTTCATCAAATACTCCTTGGCTGGAGGCCTGCCGTGTCATCTTATCAGACAGCAGGCGCCCTAATTTAATTCATTCTCGCTATCACTGACTCTTATCCCCCACCCTGATCGTCTCGCCATCTGAGGCCGCCGCCAGTTGAGCCAACAGGCGCGGCCAGTCAACCATCCGGTTAAACGCACGGATCGTAACCTTGGGGATGCCGGCGCCCTCCATGATCAGAACGCTGACATCGTCTTCACTGACTCCCCGTATCTGGCATGTGTTGTTTTGCATCAGGCAGCCCAGGCCCAGCCTCTTGTAGGAGAATTTGCTGAAAAGACGCATAACGGGGCTGGCCAGTGCGGTAGTGGCACTTCCCCCACCCAGTGTGGTCAGGCGATTCACCGCCTGGCGCGAAATATCCCTGGCCCCTTTTTGGCCTTCAGGCGTACCAAACCACGCATCAAAGGCAACCGGCTTCCAGTCCAGCATGCGCAGGTCCCTTACATAACCATCAACCCGGCCCGAAATCTGACCGAAGGAGAACGTGCTGGTAAGCAATTCAAGATCGAGGTTATTCGCTTCAATGTTTGCTGCGAGACTGGGTAACACACCGAAAGGGCGTTCGACCCGAAGATCTTTCAACGCGACCTGGCCGTCGAACACATCGATCAGGATCTCTCCGTCAACATCGAGTACGCCATCATCGAGGCTGACTCCAGGAACGCGACCGCTGATTGTGCCCTCAAACGAAGGCCACCCCATCGCTGCAGTAAGCTGTTCCATATCCAGATCATTCAAGCTGGCCCGCAGACGTATATCCGGTTCGTCTGCGTCATTGCCTGACGCACCCGGCAACAGAACTTTTAACTCTTCCAGATTCAGAGTGCCACCCAGCACTTGCAACACCAACGGTTGCGTAATGGCAACCCTGCCCGGTTCGGAATCCAGCGATACAGAACCCGGCCCCAGGTTCAGTCGACCCAACAATAGCCCGCGCCAGTCAAGACTGGAGTTGAAGCTGTGATCACCCGGCCGCATTCGTGCATCCAGACCGGTCAAGGCAAAGCGTGACCTTTGCGTATCCACAATGCTCAGGTCGGTGATGCGCAGATCACCGGACGCGAAGGCTCCGGCCGACCAGTCACCGCTCCAGGAAATCCGCCCGGTCGCCTCAAGCCCGTTGAGGGTCAAGGGGGCCAATACAGGTTCCATGTAACGCTGATAAGCTCCAGGGAACTCCAGGTCAAGGCGGCTGATTTCCACTGCCCACCCCGGTGATGGCATATTTTCCGCAAACACCGCCCGACCCTCCGCAAGAAGAAAGGAACGATCAGTCAGCATGAACGACAGGTGCTCGAGCCTTTCTTTTCTCAGACTCGGCTTGAGCAAGCACTCAAGGCTACCGTCTGAAAAATCCAGGTAAAAATCTTGAAGCAGCAATTCACCTGAACGAATCTCACAGCTGATTCCCGGTGCAGCCCAGTCCTGATCCGGGGCCGTGATTTCTACGTCGATGTGCAGCGCTTCCGCGGCAAAAAGGCCATCAGGCGAATCAAAAGAAATGTCGCGGGCTGACAGCTTGACAGCCAACACAGCCTCCTCTCCGGCTGCTTGAGTGAATGTCAGCGTGGTTGCAAGCTGCCCCCTGCTCAGCCACTCAGCCTCCGGCGGCAGTTCGGCCAGCCCGGCATACCGTATTACTTCCACGGGCGCCATAACCACGCTGGCAAACATCTTTTCAGGGTCACTGCTTAGTTCAATAAGCAGATTCAGGTCATCAACCCGGATCGTGCTGCGCACGTTCAGATTCTCTTTTTCGTTTGCCAGTTCCTCAAGCTGCCCCGTCAGGGAAAAGTCGGCCCATTCACGCTTTAGAGAAGGTAGCCCCAGTTGTTTGGCATCCAGCACAAAGCTCCCATCCGCCTTGAAGCTGGCCTGGGCGCGGGTTAACTCGAAATACTCATGCACTACATGCTCGGCGCTGATCCGCACGTCAGGAAGTGCCAGCAACACCGGACTTTGAAGCAAGAGAAAGACCAGGAAAATACTGCTGCGCCACCGCGGCATACCTGCAGAACGGCGGTTTGCCAGGCCGAATACATCAGCTATGCTGTAAATGACAGAGGGAAATAAGAGGGGCATGGGTTCATGATGCCGAAAAAGGGGGGGCAATGACAATCGAACCTTCGATCGTAGCCAACAAAGTCCTGGTGGTCGATGACCATCTGGTCAGTCGTACCCATGCCCTCAATACGCTGCGCCAAGTTGCCTGTAACGTGCGTGCCGTTGGCAGTGCCAGGGAGGCGATCGAGCTGGCACTTAGCTGGTTCCCGGAAATCGTTCTGATGGACCGCCATCTGCCTGACATGGATGGCCTTGAAGCAGTTCTCAGGATCCGTACAGACTGGCCTGCAGAAAGAGATGCGCCCCGCATCATTCTGATCACGGCTGATCCGGCCGAACTGGCGACAACAGCCCTGTCCGCCATGAAAATAGACAGCCTGGTAGTGAAGCCGGCAAGCGGGTTTCAGTTAAGAGAGGCGCTGACGGGGGATTTTCTGCACGGAATAAGGGAAGAAAGCAGGGACGAAAAACGAATTGAATTGCAGACCATTTTCGCAGGTGAATTACAGCAACGCCTGCCACAGCTGGATCAGTGTATGGCAAAACCCGGAAAGAAGCGCGCGAGGGATATCCTTCATCAATTAATCGCTTCGGCTGCGATCTGCCGTGAACGCGTGTTGGAAAGAGACTTGCGCAGGCTGGATCGATCCCTCCGTGAGGATGATGCTGCACCGGAACTGGCGGGCAACTACTACGCCGTATCGGTCTCAGCGCGGGATTTCATGCAACGATGCCTGGCTGCGTCAGGCTGAGAGAATCAGTTCCTTCATCTCCTGAACGGCTGCTTCCAATCCGACAAAGATAGCCCGGGCGATGATTGAATGGCCGATATTCAGCTCATTCATGTGCGGCAAACGAGCCACAGCCTGGACGTTACCCGCGTGAAGACCATGACCTGCGTTTATCTGCAGCCCCAGCTCGTGCCCAAACAGGCAAGCCTGGTGGAGCCGTTCTAATTCCTTTTGCTGTCGCGTACCCGTCGCATCGGCATAAGTACCGGTATGTAATTCCACCACCGGTGCACCCACCTGGCGGGCCGCCTCTAACTGTTCGAAATCCGGATCAATAAACAGCGAAACCCGAATGCCTGCTGACTTGAGTTCGGACACGGCCTCCGCCACGCCCGAAAGATTACCTGCCACGTCAAGCCCCCCTTCGGTGGTCAGTTCCTCTCGTTTCTCCGGCACAAGACACACATCCGCCGGTTTTCTGGCAAGTGCTATCGCCACCATTTCCGGTGTAACCGCCATTTCAAGGTTGATGCGCGTTTTACAGCCGGAACACAGACCGCGCACATCTTCATCCTGGATGTGCCGGCGGTCTTCCCGCAAATGTATGGTGATGGAATCCGCACCGGCCTTTTCCGCCAGTTCAGCCGCCTCGATGACCGAAGGGTAATCGGTACCGCGCGCCTGCCGTACGGTAGCCACGTGATCGATATTAACGCCAAGAAGTACTGCCATATGCCCTGCCCTTTGCCGGTCAGTAAAATAGAGCCTGGGAGTTTAAGGGTTTATCGCCCAGGTTGAATCGGATCAACCTGCGCATCAGTGCTTTCAACTCTGCCAGGTGCTGGTCTTCTATACTCCCGGATTTTAACGCTATAAGCGCCTCGCCGGAAACCAGATCGTTTTTCCTGTTCACATCGTATTCACGTCTGACGGGACCCGATTCAGGCACATAGAGATACCAGGCCTCCGCGGAAATGGGGTTGGAACTGCCGGATTCATGCTCCAGTTGCAGACCAAAACCGGCTGCCTGCAAAAGCCGGTATTCATACATTCTCAACAAGGGCTGTGGCTCTACACCTGCGGCAAGTTCCGCTACCAGTGCCCTGTACTTCTCAAACAGGCCGGGATGGGGGTCTGACCGCTGCAGGAAACGCAGGGTAAGTTCATTCGTGTACAAACCGCAAAACAGGGCCTCTCCGAGCAACGCCGGGGGTGAGGCAACCTGGTCGGCGCTTGTCAGCGTACCCAGCTCTCCCCTCTGGTTCCAACTCAGCAATAGCGGTCGAAAAGGCTGCAATACATTCTTCCAGCGCGAACGGGAGCCCCGTGCGCCGCGGGCGACCAGGCCCACACGGCCATGTTCCCGGCTCAAAACCTCCAGCAACAGGCTGGATTCACGGTAGGGCCGGCCATGCAGAACATAGGAGGGTTCCAGCGAAATACGCATGAAAGATCAGGTCTGTTCGTCGTAACCGAACTGGCGCAAAGCCCTTTCATTATCCGACCAGTCCCGGCTGACCTTGACCCACAAACGCAGGAATACCTTTTCATCCAGCAATTCCTGCAAAGCCTGGCGGGCCCGGGAACCCACAAACTTCAACACATCACCGCCCTTACCGATGACAATCTGTTTCTGCCCCTTTTTTTCAACCCAGACTATCGCCCCGATCCTTACCAGGCCCTTTTCCCGTTTGAATTCCTCTACTTCTACCGTGAGCGCATAGGGTAGTTCCTGGTGCAAACGCAGCATCAACTGCTCACGGATAAGTTCAGCAGCAAGAAAACGTTCGCTGCGGTCAGTGAACTGGTCTTCGTCATAGAACGGCCGTGAAAATGGCAGCGCCTTCATGACCCTTTCTTCAAGACCATCAACACCGCTGCCGGTTTTTGCTGCAATCAGGAACACTTCGCTGAACCGTTCGGTCCGGACCTCTTTCTCCAGAAACTGCAACAGCCGCGGTTTTTCAGGAACCAGGTCAATCTTGTTGACCACCAGCACTACCGGTACGTCGACCGATTTAAGCGCACGGGCAACGTGCTCATCCTGTTTTGTCCAGCGACCGGCTTCGATCAGGAACAGAATCAGGTCAACCTCGTGGAAGGAGGCGTGTGCAATCCGGTTCATGTAGCGATTCAGGGCCGTCTGTGCAGCCAGGTGAATTCCAGGGGTGTCGAGATAGATGATCTGTCCGTCGGGGGTCGTCTTGATTCCGGCAATTCGCTGACGGGTTGTCTGGGGCTTGGCCGTGACGATACTCAGTTTTTGCCCGAGAATCCGGTTCATCAGGGTCGATTTACCGACGTTCGGCCTGCCCACCAGGGCGACGTAGCCACACCGGTAGTCGCCCTCTGGTTGTTGCAGGCTTTCCAGCAGGTCTTTCATCAGGCTGCACGCTCCATCAGTAAATCCAAAGTAAGCGAAGCGGCAGCTTGCTCTGCCTTACGCCGGCTGTTCCCGGAAGCTTCAACCCGGGTCTCATCATCCGGTAAAACGCACAAGACATGGAACTTCTTGGCATGATCAGCCCCTTCTTCACTTTGCAAAGTGTATACAGGCAGTGGTCTTGCCCGGCCCTGGAGCCATTCCTGGAGACGGGTTTTCGGATCTTTGAGATCTTCAACATCGGGCATGTTATCGATCAGAGGATCGAAAAGGCTGATGATGACTTTGCGGCAGACATCATAACCACCATCGAGAAAAATGGCGCCCAGCAGAGCCTCAAAGGCATCCGCCAGAATGGATTGCCGGCGGAAACCGCCAGATTTCAGCTCCCCTTCGCCAAGGTTAATCTGCTTGCCCAGCTTGATTCCGGTTGCAATCTCGCCAAGGCTGACGCCCCTGACCAGTCGTGCACGCATCCTGCTGAGGTCCCCTTCCTGGGCGTCCGGGTAGCGCTCAAACAAGCGGGAAGATACAACCAGGTTCAGAACACTGTCGCCCAGGAATTCGAGACGCTCATTGTTCCTGGAGCCCATGCTTCGATGGGTCAGGGCCTTTTGCAATAAGCCGGTATCAGTGAACCGGTAATCGATTCCGGTCACGGTGTTTTTCATCATTACTTGCTCAGAACGGTACTCTTTTCAAAACTGCCGACGATGTCGATATTGGCCAGGAAGGGTTTTCTGACCTCGTAGGCCACCCGTATGTTGATGCCGTCACTCTTCTTGGATATGTGAATATGCTCGGTTTTAATATTGTCGTTGGCATAACTGGCCCACAGGCTGGTCTGGATTTTTTGCTTGATCTTCTGGGGAGGCAAACTTTTTGAAGCAGGATCGTCCCGTAGCGTTTTCAGGGCGTTACCCAATGCGTGGTACTCCAGGTACATCGGCACAACGCGCATTCCCGCGTAGACAAAAAACAGGACCATTACCAGCACGATAATAAATCCGATAAGCGTCAAGCCACTTTCTCTGCGAATATTCATCTCCATTCACCTGCTCCCTTGTTGAGTGGTTGCGGATACTATAGCGCCTAATGCCGCCCCGTAAAAACCCGCTTGTTGTTTATTCGATGCCGCTACCGACGCGCGAAAGGTCGCCACAACCCTTTTTGTAGTCGAAATTCAGCCAGATTCCTACCGCTCGGCCCATCATGTTTTCATCTGGCACGAAGCCCCATTCCCGGCTGTCGTTGCTACGGTCACGGTTGTCGCCCATGACAAAATAATGGCCAGCCGGTACGGTCCATTGACCATCACGGCTACCTGAACCGGTATGGATCAAAATATCATGACGGACATCACCCAGCGATTCCGTCATGCGCAAAGCATCCTGTCGCGGCGTGTCGCATTTCACTTCGCTGCTGCTGTAGTGACCCTGAACCGTGGTGGATATCTGCTCCCCGTTGACGAATAATTTCTTGTCCCGGTAGGAAATGGTGTCGCCCGGCAGCCCCACCAAACGCTTGATGAAGTTCACCCTGGGATCGACCGGATAGCGAAAGACCACGACGTCACCCCGTTCAGGCTCGCCAAGCGGCACAATCTTGGTATGCGCCACAGGCAATCTGAGCCCATAGGCAAACTTATTGACCACGATGAAATCACCCACCAATAAGGTAGGAATCATCGAGCCTGATGGAATCTTGAACGGTTCAAACAGAAATGAACGAAAAATCAGGACGATGAGCAATACGGGAAACAAAGACCGTGAATACTCGATAATGACCGGATCCCTTGGAGGCGTTGTACTCTTTTGCACCGCCCGGTCCATTCTGCTGCGTCTGAACAACAGGCTGTCGATCAGCCAGATCAGCCCAGTGAGCGCTGTGAGCATTACCAGTAATAACGAAAAATCGGGTTTCATTTGGCTACCTTATCTTTTATTGTCCTGTTGCAGTACGGCCAGAAATGCCTCCTGTGGAATTTCCACCCGCCCTACCTGGTTCATTCTCTTCTTGCCGGCTTTTTGTTTTTCCAGCAGTTTACGTTTCCTGCTCGCATCACCGCCGTAACACTTGGCGGTCACATTTTTTCGTAATGCCTTGACGGTTGTCCGGGCAATAACCTGGGAGCCGATCGCTGATTGAATAGCCACGTCAAACATCTGGCGCGGGATCAGCTCTTTCATGGTAACCGCCAGGTCCCGCCCCCGTCTCTGTGCCTGTTCCCGATGCACAATCAGCGACAGTGCATCGACCCTCTCGCCGTTGATCAACACGTCGATACGCACAAACGGCCCTTCCTGGAAACGCAGGAAGTGGTAATCAAAAGAGGCGTAACCCCGACTGACTGATTTCAGGCGGTCAAAAAAATCCAGAACAACCTCGGAAAGCGGTAGTTCATAATTGATTGAGACCTGGCCGCCCAGGTAATGTATACCTTTCTGGGCGCCACGTTTTTCCTCGCACAAACCGATCACGGCGCCTACGTAGTCCTGTGGCACCAGGATGTTGGCTTCGATGATCGGCTCACGTATCTCGGCGACCTTGCCCGCCTCCGGTAGCTTGGCCGGATTTTCAAGACTGATGACTTCACCACCATTGAGTTCGATCTCGTAAATTACTGTCGGTGCAGTCGTGATCAGGTCTACGTTGTACTCGCGTTCAAGCCGTTCCTGCACGATGTCCATGTGCAACAAACCGAGGAACCCACATCGAAACCCGAAGCCAAGCGCTTCCGAGGTTTCCGGTTCGAATTGCAAAGCTGCATCATTTAACTGCAAGCGGTCAAGTGCCTCGCGCAAATCAGGATAATCCTCTGCTTCGGTCGGGAACAATCCGGCAAATACTCTGGGCTGCATGGTTTTGAATCCAGGCAGTGGTTCAATTGCCCCATCCTTGGCCAGCGTAATGGTGTCTCCCACGGGCGCGCCGTGCACTTCCTTAATACCTGCGACCAGGAAGCCCACCTCTCCAGCAGAAATTGAAGCCCGGACGTCACGTTTCGGCGTAAATACACCGACCTGCTCCACCTGGTGCTGGTTACCCGACGACATAATCTTGATTTTCTGCCCTTTCGATACCGACCCGTCAACGACGCGAACCAGCGAAACGATTCCAAGGTAATTATCGAACCAGGAGTCGATGATTAATGCTTTGAACGGGGCTTCGGGATCACCTTTGGGGCTGGGGATACCATGACAAAGCGCTTCCAGTACTTCGACGATACCCTGGCCGGTCTTGGCGCTGACACAAAGGGCATCAGCCGCTTCAATCCCGATGATGTCCTCGATCTCCTGCATGACCCGCTCCGGCTCAGCCGAAGGCAGATCAATCTTGTTGAGTATCGGAATCACCTCCAGGCCCAGCTCAACGGCTGTGTAGCAGTTGGCCACGCTCTGGGCCTCTACACCCTGGGCCGCATCGACAACCAGCAATGCACCCTCACAGGCTGCAAGCGAGCGGGACACTTCGTATGAAAAATCAACATGCCCCGGGGTGTCGATAAAATTGAGCTTGTAGGTCTCGCCATTGAGCGCCTTGTAATCAAGAGTCACACTTTGCGCCTTGATGGTGATTCCGCGTTCACGCTCAATATCCATTGAGTCGAGCACCTGGTTTTCCATTTCGCGCTCGGTCAAGCCACCGCAATTCTGGATAAAACGGTCAGCCAGCGTCGACTTGCCGTGATCCACGTGAGCGATAATCGAAAAATTTCGAATGTGGTTCTGATCCATTAAGCGGGTGCCTGCATACCTTTGGCTCAAATCAAAGGGCCATTCGCTTCCCCTGAAACGAATGGCCCTGTTTCGTGACTCCCTATTATAACTTAACTAGGCGCGCTTAATCTCCAACCGATGGTGAATAAGCGATGTAACGGGTCACGCCCTCGCGCATAACGCGTAACGCCACGGCCTTGCCCTCTGGAAGGGATTCCGCGATTTGGTCAAATGACTCGACATCCTCGACGCTTTCGTTGTTGATGGTCAGGATTACATCACCGGTTCTGAGGCCGGCACGGAAAGCACCGTCGCTTTCGATATGAGAAACAATTACTCCACCCTCAGGATCGCCCAGTGCACGACGGCGATTCTCGTTGATCGGCTCCACCACGATCCCCAGCACATTGCTCTGGCCGCCACCCGAACTTGAAGTAGTCAGGTTACCCTCATCATCGGATTCCAGCGCATCCAGCGTAACAACGAAGGTTTTTTCCTTGCCATTGCGGCTAACCAACACCTCTGCCTCGGTACCTGGCGGGTTGATTCCCACTAACGGAGGCAAGTCGCCCGAGGATTCAATAGACTCGTCATTAAATGCCAGTATCACGTCACCCGGCTCGATTCCGGCCCGCTCAGCTGCGCTGCCCGGAGTGACATCGTTGACCAGCGCGCCAACAGGCCGTTCCAGGCCAAATGCTTCAGCCATCTCGCGGTTGACCGCCCCAACCTGGACACCGAGCAGGCCGCGGGAAACTTTGCCATGCTCGCGAAGCTGTTTAACGGCGCTACTCGCGTTTTCGATAGGAATTGAAAAAGAGAGCCCCATGTAGCCGCCGCCGGAACTGAGAATCCACGAGTTGATGCCAACAACTTCGCCGTCCATGTTGATTAACGGCCCTCCGGAGTTACCCCGGTTGATGGCGACATCAGTCTGGATGAACGGGACATATTGTTGTTGGTTGGAGTTGGTGCTACGGCCCTTGGCGCTGACAATACCCGCCGTAACAGACTGGTCAAAGTTGAATGGTGAACCGATGGCCACAACCCATTCACCGCGTTGCAGGGCTTTGCTATTACCCAATTTCAGCGTAGGTAATTTCTCGGCATCAATCTTCAGTAAGGCAATATCACTCAAGGGGTCAGAGCCGATCAGCTCGGCTTCGAATTCCCGCCGATCGGCCATTCTGACAATGATCTGATCCGCCCCGTCGACCACGTGGTGGTTTGTGATGATGTATCCGTCGGACTCAATAATAAAACCTGAACCCGCGCCGCGCCGATCCGGACGTCCATTCTGCGGGGCCCCGGGCTGCTCAAAAAAACGTCGAAAGAACTCTGGAATTTCCTGCTGGCCCTGGCCATATGGACTTTCCATTCCATCAGCACGCCCCTGGGCGCGCTCCCCAAATTGGGTCACCTGTATATTGACAACCGCCGGCCCCGTTTCTTCGACCAGATCGGTAAAGTCAGGCAGACCGGTTACCTTGGCAACTAACGGACTGGCTGTCAGCAGCAGAAGCACTGCACAAACACTGAAAAATATTTTTTTCGTCACAACATCTTCCTCATATGGTGTTTTCTGTGTTTCGAGATTCGATAATACGTAACAGGTGGACAATGGCCGCCCCGGGAAATTCCCCGGAACGCGTTTTGTTCCAAATAATTACCGCCGCCCCGGATAAGATTCCGCAAAGCAACGCGGAAAGATCTGACCCCAGCGTACCCAAATCCATCACTGATGATAGATAGTGGCCGATTCCGGCGCCGGCAAGTCCCGCCAGCAAGGGATAAAGATACAGGCGGGCAACGAGCCTGATAAATAGGGCCTCAGGAATCCCAACCATCACAGCTTGCCCGGGACGGGCATCGTGCCGGTTATCCAACTGCAGATCTACCGGCCTGTTTTTTAACAAACGGCCAAACAGACCCGCACCACAGCCTCTTCCGGCATCACATGCCGGGCAGCCCTGACTGCCGCCAAGACGAATCAAGGCGGTGTCACCGGTAACGCCGACGACTTTTCCCTGTTGTTCAATCATTCAGATATAGGTAGGGGATTGGTGTTAATCAATGTTGACCGCACTGCCGATTGACTCGACTGTAATTTTTGGCACATCGCCCACTACGGTGATCAACATGCCGCCGTTCACTCGTGAAAAGGCGTGGGTCGTTCCAAGTTTCTTGGTTCTGGGGGGCCAATCACCTCCCATCCCTTCGCTTTCCACGTAGACCGAAACACTCGCAAGGCCATCACTGTAGACCAGGTGCTCGTAGATTTCGTCTGCGGACTCAGCGGTATACCGGTGGGCGGTCAGGCGAAAGCCCGGCGGCAAGCGGTCAGGCTGCCACTTCGGCGACGCCTTGAGTTGCACACGCCCGGACGGGAGTGTCGACTCAACCGTCTTGAATTTCTTTAACCGACTCGCAGGCTTCAGTTCGTTTTTATTGACTTCT
>Ga0316189_10004943_pt1 | contig 12773 bp, 1 predicted proteins | sample LowCovwburrow_MG_FD_204930 | JGI IMG/M metagenome (GOLD analysis project Ga0316189, IMG submission 204930) | Coastal sediment microbial communities from Maine, United States - Lowes Cove worm burrow | ecosystem: Environmental > Aquatic > Marine > Coastal > Sediment | place: USA: Maine... | reverse complement strand
CCGCCCGCAGACCCTCAGCGTCCGCGACCACACGCTCGTGCGTTGCGGCCAGCGCCTCCTCGCTGCGCTTGCGCTCACGCAGGCGCTTGCGAAGGTGTTGTTGCTCATCTGCGGCAGACTCGAGCTTCTCTTGGAGCTTGGCCGCCTCATCCTCACGCGCCGCCAACTTCTGGCGAAGGCCCGCAACCTGCGAGTGCAGCGTCGGTACGAGGGTCTGGAGCTGTTCGACCTCGACCTGGATGACGACCAGCTCACCGCGAAGATTTGCGGCCGTAGCCGCGTAGTCATCGACCGCCCGGCGAAGCTGCGAGATCGTCTCCTGGGCGTCCGCGACCTCTCGCTCACGACGGCGAGCGAGCTCCGCCCCAGCCTGCTCACGCGACCGTGCGCGCTCGAGATCCGTCAGCGCCTTTCGCAGCTCCACGCGCAGGCCCTCGATATCCGAGTCGACCGCAGCGCCGACACCACGAGCCGCATCTTCGAGCTCCCGCACCCGCTGTGTCTTGCCCTCCAAGAGCCCCTGAAGCTCCGCGTGGGCGACCTCCAGACGACGCAGCTCATGACCGAGAGACTCGATCTCCTTGAGTCGATCGCGCTCGACACCGCGGCCACGTTCGACCTGCTCACGCAGACGATCGACCTCGGAGACCAGGCGGACATTCTCGATCCGCTCCTTCTGAGCAGTCTCGTTCGCCTGCCAAAGCTGCTCTTCACTCGCCTGCAGAGCGCTGCTCCGCCGCGCGAGCTCCTCGCGAAGACGATCCCGATCGAGGGCGACGTCGGCCCCGACCCGCCCGCCCTCGCCACCGTCGCCCGGCGACGTGCTGCCGCTTCGCAGCCTGGCGATCTCGGCGTCTCGATCCGCTAGCGCTGCGCGGAGTCCCTCCGCGTCCTCGCTCGACCCAGCGCCGCCGTCTCGCAACCTCGAAAGCTCCGCCTCTCGCTCCGCAAGCTTCGCCCGAAGCTCCCCAAGGTCCTCACGCGGTCCGGAGATCTCGGTCCGCAGCTCCGCCAGTTCCGCCTCTCGCTCCGCCAGCGCCGCGCGAAGCTCCTCCTCCTCCTCGCTCGCCCCAGATTCCTTGGAGCGCAGCTCCGCCAGTTCCGCATCTCGCTCCGCCAGCGCCGCGCGAAGCTCCTCCTCCTCCTCGCCCCCCCCAGATTCCTTGGAGCGCAGCTCCGCAAGCTCCGCGCGAAGCTTCTCTGCCTTTTCGCTCGCCGCGGAGATTTCCGCCCGCTGCCTCGCCAGCTCCGCTCGAAGTTTTGCCGCTTCTTCCTCCGCCGCGGAGCTTTCCGCCCGCTGCCTCGCCAGCTCCGCCTCTCGCTCCGCTGCCAAGACCGCCCGCTCTGTCGCAGAAGCCTCTCGCTCCGCCGCCGCGACCTCCACTGCAGCCGCCGCTGCCTCCCGCTCCGCCGCCGCCGCCGCTGCCGCCGCCGCCGCTGCCGCCGCTGCCTCCGCCTCTCGCTCCGCTGCTGCTGCCTCCCGCGCTGAGGCTGCTGCCTCTCGCTCCGCCGCCGCGACCTCCACTGCAGCCGCCGATGCCTCCCGCTCCTCCACCGCTGCCTCAAGCGCTGAGGCTGCTGCCTCCCGCTCCGCTGCCGCTGCCTCCCGCTCCTCCGCCGCTGCTTCGCTCGTCGCCGCCGATGCCTCCCGCTCCTCCACCGCTGCCTCAACCGCTGAGGCTGCTGCCTCCCGCTCCGCTGCCGCTGCCTCCCGCTCCGCTGCCGCTGCCTCGCTCGTCGCCGCCGATGCCTCCCGCTCCTCCACCGCTGCCTCAAGCGCTGAGGCTGCTGCCTCCCGCTCCGCTGCCGCTGCCTCCCGCTCCGCTGCCGCTGCCTCCCGCTCCTCCGCTGCTGCCTCTCGCTCCGCTGCTGCTGCCTCCCGCGCTGAGGCTGCTGCCTCTCGCTCCTCCGCCGCTGCCTCTCGCTCCTGCAAGGCAGCGGTCCGCGGGGCCAGCTCCGACGCACGGCTCGAAGCCGCAGCGGCCTCCGCCTCTCGCTCGCAGAGGGCCTCCTCTCGACGAGCCAAGGAGGCATCACGAGCGGCCAGCTCCTCCTCGGCCGCTGCGCTCGCCTCAGACGCCTTCGCTCTCTTCGGCGCCGCGACAACCACCGATCCCGAGGCCGGCCCCGGCGTCGCACCGACGACATTTCCGCCCTCCGGCAAGGCCATCAGGACGCACTCATCACCGCCGAGCGACTCCCCCAACGAGGCGATCGCCAAGAGCGAGTCGGGCTGCGAGGAGCCTTGGACGACCTCGTCCAGGAAGAGCGCACGTCGACGCTCCCCAGCCTCGGCGGCGCTCACCGGAGAGATCGTCATCCCCCGCCACGGAGAGAGGGCCAGCCATTCAACGGCGGAAAAGCGGGATTCAAGCGCGGCTCCAACCGCTCGCTCCAGCTCCGGATCCGCGCAGGTGAGCGCGAGCGCAAGGACTCCGCCCGGGCGCAAGACCCGACAACTCTCGTCGAGAACGGAGATCTCAACCATCGAGAGGGTCGAGAGAACGATGTCGACGCTCCCATCTCGGAGCGGCAATGGATGACAAGCGGGGTGAACGTCGATCCCTGGCTCCCCACGGACACCATCACCGACGACGCAGATTCGCCGAGCACCCGCAGCGAGGAGACGACGACAACCGTCAAGGTCAGCGTCTCCGGTCACAACGACCAGCCGGCCGAGCGCGTATCGCTCTAGAGCCACATATGCGGGTAGGAGGTGCACAGCGCCCGCCAGGTAGCGACCATCATACTCCAAGGCCCCCATCTCCGGTCCGCGACAATCCCCAGTCTTCATGGCCAGAGTCGCGCCCCGAAGATCAAGCGTGCCTGAGCGAGTGACGCGCGACCACAGCCCCCCCAACGCAAACGTCCTCAACAACACGGGCGCCTTCGACCCCCGCGAACCATCGTCTCCCCGCGGTTGATCCCCGGGGGTCGGCTACCCTACGATCACGCAGCATCGATGGCGGCCAAGCTCATCCTGATCGGCGGCGACCACCCGGTCGAGCACATCCTGTCGTCGTTCAACACGCTTGGACGACATCCTGATAACTCAATTCAGGTCCTCGACCGAATCGTCTCGAAGGAGCACAGCCGGATCACGCTCGGCCCCGACGGGGGCTACGTCATCCGCGACGTCGGCTCGCTCAACGGCACCTACGTCAACGGAGAGCGGGTCAGCGAGAGCGTCATGTCGTCAGGGGATCACATATCCCTCGGCAACACGACCTACCGCTTCGTCGAGGACACGCCGCAGGAGAAGCTCCCGCTCAAGCGGGTGACGATGATGGCGGACCAAGTCCAAAGTCAGGTCCAGTCGAGCATCTCCGCCAACGCGCGCTTCCTCCCCGCGAACGAGATCACCGACCAGCAGGTCCTCCGCTCCGACTACGAGAAGCTGCGGATCGCCCACGAACTCTCGCAAAAGCTGTCGCTCAGCACCGACCTCGACTCACTGCTGCAAAAGATCGTTGATGAGGCATTCCAGCTGATCCGCGCCGATCGAGCCGTCATCCTCCTCTACGATGCCGACACCGATGAGCTCGAGCCGCGCTTCGTCCGGCAAAAGCGGGACGAAGAGATCAAGCTCTCCAAGAGCATCCTCGACGAGGTCAAGACCAAGAAGCGGGCGGTGCTCTCCTCCGACGCGCTGGTCGACGAGCGCTTCAAGGCGGCCAAGAGCATCATCATGCAGGGCATCCGCTCGACCATGTGCGTGCCGCTGGTCTTCAACGACGCGCTGCTCGGCGCCATGCACATGGACTCGATGCTGGCGACCGGCGCCTTCACCGAGAAAGATCTCCTCCTCTTCTCCGGCATCGCCACCCAAGCCGCGATCGCGATCGAGAACCATCGCCTCGCCAAGAACATCGAGAGCGAAGCGGCGACCCGGGTTCAGTTCCAGCGACTGCTCTCGCCGAACCTCGTCGATCAGATCGTCTCCGGTCAGCTCGCCCTCGATCAGGGCGGCTCCCGCCGTGACGTGACGATGCTCTTCGCCGACATCCGCGGCTTCACCTCGATGAGCGAGCGCCACACCCCGGAGGAGATGGTCAACACCCTCAACGAGTACTTCGAGGTGATGGTCGACGTTCTCTTCCGTCACGGCGGCACCCTCGACAAGTACGTCGGCGACGAGATCATCGGCCTCTTCGGCGCACCGGTCGAGCTCCCCGACGCTTCGCTCCGGAGCATCCGCTGCGCCCTCGACATGATGCGAGCCCTCGAGGAGTTCAACCGCCTCCGCGCCGATCGTGGCCTCGAGCGGATCCGGATCGGGATCGGCATCAACTCCGGCTCGGTCATCGCCGGCGCCATCGGCTCCTCGCGGACCCTCCAGTACACGGTCATCGGCGACGCGGTGAACATCGCCTCGCGACTGTGCGGCCTAGCCCGCCCCGGCGAGATTCTCCTCAGCGACTCCACCCGCGAGCTCGTCGGCGAAGGCGTGCTCGTCGAGCCTCGCAAGCCCGTAACGGTCAAGGGCAAGCGAGATGCGCTCCAGGTCTACGCGGTCACCGGCATCCGCGAGGTCGTCACGCTCCGCTCGTCGGACAACCACACGACCTTCTAGGCCCGCGCTCCTCCACCATCGGCCCGGCCGCTTCGGCCCCCGCGGTCTCGTACGCAGGGCTCCGACCTCGCGGCGACGCTTCTGCGCCGCATGTCCCGTGCGCAGCTCGCCTCCACCCTCCGCCACAACCGGCATCCCCGCCGACCCAAGGCACAGTTGACCGCCAACGACGACCTTCTCTCGTCGCAGCCCCAGGGACGCAGCTCGCCTCCCCGCAGCGGCATCGCGGGATACGTCGCGAGCGGGCGATGAACGGCGCCGCGGCAGGCCGAAGGACCCAGCGCTCCGGCCCGTCGCCGCACCGAGGGGCGAGACGCACTCACGCTCGGCGACCCACGACCCGCCGAACTCCCAGAGCCCGGGAGCGGGGGTGCGGACGGCCCAGCGCAAGGACGATACTCCGAGCCTGGGCCCGGACTCATGCGGGACAGCGAGTCCCCCGCATCAACCAAATCGAAAGGACGGGTCCGCACTGCGAACCCGCCCTCGTCGGCCCCTGAGGACCCTTACTCGACCTGCATGCCGATGCTGCGTCGCGCCTTGAAGTAGTCTTCGCTGAGGCTGTAGAGCACCAACTCGCGGATCTTGTCCTTCGGAGTCATCGTCGCCCCGAAGGTCGCCGCCTCCTGCGAGATGACGTGGGCCGCCACCTGCATGTCGTTGCAGAGCAGGAGGCCCACGCGGTAACCCGCGATCTCCGTCGCCGCCGCCCACTTCTTCACGTCCGCGGAGCCGCCGGCATCGACGAACTTCCGCATCAGGCTGCGCATCTGGTCGACCGCACCGGCCGAGAGGCGGCCGACGATCTCACGCGCGTAGGCGTTGAGCTCGTTCGTGTTGCCGCCGACCGGCATCCCGCAGATGTGCATGCAGGTCATGAACATCTGCTTGAGCCGCTGCGGCGAACGGTCGAGCGCGACGTACGCGTAGTGCGGCAGGTAGAGGTCCATCATGTGCCGCCCCATGGCGAAGGCGAGGTGCTTCTCGTTCTTGCCGCGGAGGAGGTTGGCGAAGACCACCATCGTCGGGAAGACCCGGCGCTCGCGGACGCAGTTCATCAGCATCAGGTCGCCCGGTTCGCTCGGCCGGAGGTAGAGGTCCGGCTGACCGACGTTGAGCACGTTCATGACGTACTTCGCGAGGCGCGAGATAAGTTGCGGATCCGTCGTGATGTCGAGCCGCTCCTCCGACTTGAACGCGGGCGGCAGGGGCTTGGCCTGCCAGGCCGCGAGGGCCGGCGCGATCATCCCCAAGATGCCGGTGAGGAAGGGATCCTCGTCGGACGGGAAGACGTGGCGACGCAGCGTCTCCTCGCTCAGACGCTGACGCGCCTGCTGGAACTCGGGGTTGTTGTAGCGATCGAAGATCGTCTGCTCTTCGTTGTTCGCCTGCTTGAGGAAGGCGAGCGTCCGGGCCACGCAGAAGGCCTTGTCGACCTGCTTCGAGCGCGAGTAGATGTTGAAGAGCGCGTGGTAGCTCTCGTAGCGGAAGGGCTCGCGAGCGATCAGGATCTGGTGCTGCTGGACCGCCTGATTGACGTAGTCGTTCGGGTGATCCTGCAGGAGCCGCTCGTAGAGTTCGGCCAGCATGTAGTGCCGGTCGACGTTCTTCGGATCGAGCTTGTTGGCGACCTCAAAGGCGGCCGCGGCGGCCTTGAAGTCGAGAAGACGGGTCCGGTAGATCTCTGCGAGGTTGCTCCACAGAGTGATCTTCAGGGCCATCTCCTCCTCGCCCTTGGGGAGGCGCTTGAGCATCTTCCGGTAGGAGCGCTCGAGGGTCTTCCAGTCCTTGCTCTGCGTGACCATCGAGTCGATGGCCTGGAACGCCTTGAGGAAGGACGGGTCGTCGTCGAGCACCCGGTTGAAGCGGTCGATCGCCTCGTCGTGCGCGCCCACCGAGTCGCGGAGGAGCACCGCCGCGGTGTAGTGGTAGCGCGAGCGCCGGATCGGGCTGGTCTCGATCTCGATGATCCGGTCGATGATGCTGAGCGCGTCATCCCACTGGCTCTTCTTCGTGTAGATGTCGAGCAGCGTGTGGAGGAGCGGGAAGTCGGTCGGCCGCAGCTCGAGCGCGCTTTGGTACGCCTGCGATGACTTCCGCCAGTTGTTCAGCTTCTCGCTGTAGAGCTGGCCGATCTCCTTGTAGATCTCGACCTTGCGGTCCTCCTCAACGGTGTCGATGAGCGCCCGCTTCGCCTGGATAACGCCCTCCCAGTCGTTCGACTCGGTCTGAAGCTCGACCACCGCGCGGAGCGTGTCGGCGTCATGCGGGTCGATCTCGAGGGCCTTCTCAAGGTAGTTGAGCGCCTTCCGGGCCTCGCTCTGCTTGCGCTTGATGGTGCCGAGTCGGAAGTACACCAGGACGGTGTCTGCCGGGCTCTGGCTGTCGCGGTGCTGGACGAGGATGGTCTGGTAGAGCTTGAACGCCCGGTCCCAGTCCTCCCGCTCGAAGAGCAGGTCGGCCATGCCGCTGAGCACCTCACGGTCGGTCGAGTCGAGGTCGTACGCCCGCTTGTACTGCTTGAGCGCCTTGTCGCCGCGCTCCACCGAGCGGGCGGTGACGGCGGCCTGGAGGAAGAGGTCACGCTCGCCGCGCTCATCGAGCTCGAGCACCTCGACCTTGCGGGTCAGCATGTCGAAGATCGGGTCGGCCCCGGCGTAGTTCTTATCCTCGTAGTAGATCTGGCCGAGGATCTTGCCGGAGCGGACATGCTCCGGGTCGAGCTCCAGGACCTTCGCGAAGAGCGAGGTCGCCTTCTCCCGGTCGTCGAGTTCCTCGTAGTAGATAAAGCCTGCCTCTGCGGCCAGGTTCGTCTTCTCGAGCTTGTTGGTCGAGTAGTCCGCCGCGGTCTCGAGGTTCCGCGCGGCCTTCAGCCAGTCGTAGCGCGACTTGTAGAGCTCCGCGAGGCCGACCAGCGCAGGGACGTGTCCGGGGTCGATCTCCAACGCCTGGGTCAGGCGCATCTCGGCCTGGTCCGGCTCGCTGAGCTTGTTGAGGAAGACCTGACCCATGCGGGTGAGGTTCTCGACTTGGTCGTTCGGCTCCTTGGAGAGCGTGACCAACAGCTCGAGGGTCTTGATGACGGCGGGCCAGTCCTCGATCCGCTCCTGGAGGCGGCTGAGCTTGACGGCCGCGTCCAGGTTGTTCGGGTCGAGCTCGAGGATCTCGCTGTGGGTCTCGATCGCCCGATCCACGTCCTGGATCTGCTTCTCGTAGACCTCCGCCATCGCCTGGAGGAGCTCGATCTTCGCGAGGTTGTCCTGCGCGGCGTCGACGTGACGCCGGTAGGTTTCGACCAGCTCGCTCCACTTCTCGAGCTTGCCGTAGAGGTCGGCGAGCTCGCGGTAGGTGACGTCCCGGCTCTGGTCGAGGAGGAGGATCTTCTCGAGGACCTCGGTCGCCCGCAGCGGGTCGTCAGCGAGTTCGACGAGCGCCCGCGCCATCTTGTCGTAGATGGCGATCTGCTCGCCAGTCTCGGTCGTCGCGTCCAGCTGAGCCTCGAGGATCTCGAGGTACTCAGGGATCTGATTGCCCGCGAGGTAGAGCCGCTCGAGGGCGACAAGCGCGTCCCGATCGGTGGGCTCAACCCCGAGGATGTCGCGGTAGGTCGCGATCGCGGCCTGCGGATCGTTGAGGGCGGTGTCCTGAACCTGACCGATCCGCTTGCGGAGGACGATCGCCCCCGACGGGTCGTCGAGCATCAGCTCAGCCCGCTTGTCCAGCACCTCGACGAGCTCCGGCGCCTTGCCCTCGCTCTCGTAGAGGCGAGCGAGGTTGTCGAGCGCGACGACGCTGTCCGGGTCGACCTCGAGGATCTGCCGGTACGCCTCGATCGCCCCGCCAATATTGCCAAGGCCGGTCTCCCTGACCTCCGCGAGGTCCTGCAGCGCCTTCGCCTTGATCTCAGGCTCGACCTCCAGGGGCACGAGGCGCTCGAGCGTCTCGCCGAGTTCCTGCGCCTGGTTGTCGCGACGGTAGAAGCTCACCAGCTCTCGGAGGGCGTTGACGCTCTCCGGGTTGAGCGCGAGCGCCTTCTGCAGCGACTGAATCCCGTAGTCGGGACGGTCGAGATGCTCCCCGTACCAGCGGCCGATCTTGACCCAGAGCTCACAGCGCTCGATCGGGTCAGGGATCTGCGTGACGATGCCGTTGTACTCGTTGAGGAGGTCGCCCCACTTGCCAGCGGCCGTCGCCAGACGCTCGAGCTCGCGGGAGGTCTTCTCGTCAGAGTAGTCGACGTTGAATGCCGCCTGGAGGACCATGAAGGCGTTGTCGAGGTCACCGATCTCACTCTCGAAGACCTTGGCAGCGCCCTGAAGGCTCGCCACCTTGACCTTCGGATCAGGCGAAATCTCCGCCCGCGTGATGAGGAGCTCCGAGAGCGCCCCCCAGTCCTCGCTGACCCGGTAGATGTTCTCCAGCGCATCGCCAGCGGCGACGTGGAGCGGCTCGATCTCCTGGATCTCCATGTAGGCGCCAGAGGCCTGGAGCTTGTCGTCGAGCTGCTCCTCCCAGATCTGAGCGATCTGCATCAGGACGTCGATCTTCGACTCATCATCACCGACGACCTTGGTCTTGCGCTCGAGGACCCTGATGACCTCTTCCCAGCGGGCCTGGCTGGAGTAGAGCTGCTCCAGAGCGGCGAGCGCCTCCATGTTCGACGGGTCGAGATCGAGCACCTTGTGCCAGGCCTCGATCGCCGCGTCCGTCTGCATCAGGTACTCGCCCTCGATGCGGCCGAGCTGGGCGTAGTAGTCGCGGATCTGCTCGATGTCGAGGACAGCCGGGCCGACCGCGATCAGGCGACGGAGGATGTCCGTGAACTCGACCCACGACTCGTTGCGCTCGTAGATCGTGTGCAGGGCGTAGAGGGTGTCGACGTTGGCATCGTCGAGGTCGAGCGCTGAGAGCCAGGCGTCGATCGACTTGCGCTCGTTCTCCAGCTTCTCACCGTAGGTCTGGCCGAGAGACTGGAAGACCCTGACCTTCGCATCTCTGTCCTCAAGGACATAGACCTGACGCTCGAGGATCTCGACGTAGTCGTCCCAGCGGTTGGAGCGCTCGTGGAGCGCCGCGAGCTCGCCGAGCGCGAGCGAATCCTCGCCACGGAGGTCGAGCACCCGCCCCCAGAGGTCGACCGAGTCGAGCTCCCTGTCGAGGCACTCCGACGCGAGCTTCGCCATCCGCTGGTAGCAGCCGGCCATCTCCTCGTCGGTGTTGGCCGTGTCGACCATCCGCTGATAGTTGTCGTAGAGGTCCGACCAGCGCTGATGGTTGAGGTAGAGCGCCTCGAGGCTCTCCAGCCCGACGCGACTGTTCGGGTCGAGCTCCAGGACCTGGTTGTAGGACTCGATCGCGTCCTCAGGACGGCCGAGGTAACGGTCGTAGGCCCCGGCCAGACGGGTGTGGAGGTCGATCAAGACCTCCGAGTCCATCGTGTTCTCGATCCGCTTTTGCAGCACCTCCACCAGCTCGTCCCACATCGCCGACTGGCTGTAGATGCGGTCGAGGGCGGCGAGCGCCTCCTGGTGATCGGGGTCATAGCCGCGGACTCGGACGTAGGCGTCGATCGCCCGCGCCGGGTCCTGCAGATGCTGGTCGAGCACTCGGCCAGAGCGAGCGAGCACCGCGAGGCTGACCTCGTCGGAGACCCCCTCGACCTCGAGCACCTGGTCGCCGACATCGACGATGTAGGCCCACTCCTGGGTAATCTCCGCCAGGCGGGTCATCTCCTCGGTGACCTGCGGGTTGAGCGGATCGTCCATGTAGGCGCGCAGCCACCAGTAGAAGGCCTGCCCTGCATCACCGAGGCGACGCTCGCAGATCTCGGCGACGTTTTGGATGATGCCCATCCGGTCGACGGCGTCGGCGGTCACGCCGAGCTTCACCTCGCCGAGCTTCACCAGCGCGTCCCAGCGCTCTGCCGCGTAGTAGAGCGGCTCCAGGATCTCGGCGATCTCCTGCTGATGCTCGCCCTCGGCGAAGATCAGCTCGAGGGAGCCGAGAGTGGCGGCGTGATCCGGGTTGATGTTCAGGATCTCGCGATAGACCTCGATGGCATGAGGCAGGTCGCTCATGTTCATCTGGTAGATCTGCGCCATCCTGAACTGGTGCTCGATCGCCTCGCTCTCGTCATCTGAGGTCATCGCCTGACGGCGAAGGATCTCGACCAGGTCCTCCCAACGCTCGAGGCTGGTGTAGACGCGATCGAGCTCAGCCACCGCGGCCTCGCTCTCGGGATCGAGTTCGAGGATCATCTGGTAGCGGCTGATCGCCTCGTCGATGTTCCCCAGGCTGCTCTCCTGGATCGCCGCGACCCGCAGGTGCATGTCGACCTTCACGGTCGGGTCGAGGACGTTCTCAGCCTGCTCCGAGAAGAGATCGCTGAGACGCTGCCACTCGCTGGTCACCTCGGCGAGACGACCGAGCTGCTCGAGGGTCTCCTCGTGCGTCGGCTCGACCGCGAGGGCGCGAGCGTAGGCATCAAAGGCGCTCTCGTAGACCTGGAGCTGACGCTCGTAGATCGCCGCGATCTGGTGCAGGCGCTCGATCTTCGCCTGCGGATCGTCGGTGTTCCTCGCCATCACATCGTAGATGTCGACGAGCTTCTCCCACTCTGCGAGCTGATCGTAGAGAGGCGCGAGCACCTCAGCGGCGAGCATGGGCTGGTTGTCGCCGTGAACGATCCGGCCGAGGGCCTCGATCGTCCCCTCGTGGTCGGCGGCGAGCTCGAGGACTTCGCGATAGGCCTCGACGGCCTGAACGGTGTCCATCAGCTTCCCCTCCCAGAGGTTGCCGATCCGGAAGCGATACTCGATCTGAGCCTCCCGCTCGCCGTTGAGCTCAACGGCGCGCTGAAGGATCTGAAGCTGGTCGGGCCAACGCTCCGCCTGACCGTAGAGACGATCCAGCGCGAGGATCGCGTCGTAGTCGTGCGGCTCGAGGTCGAGCACCTGCCGGTACGTGTCCATCGCCAGCTCGAAGTCCGAGAGGCGCTGCTCATAGACCTGGCCGAGCACATGGAGGACCTGCCGCTGAACCTCCGGCTCGGTCGCCGACAGCTCCACCTTGCGACGGTAGATGTCCTTGAGGTCGACCCACGACTCGGTCTGCACGTAGAGCTTCTCGAGGGCGTCGAGCGCGGTCAGATCTGCGTCGTCGATCCCGAGCACCTGCTGGAAGAGTTCGATCGCCCCCGCGGGGTTCTCCATCACCGACTCGCGGACGTTGGCCGCGTAGAGCAGGAGCGCCTTGCGGTCGTCCATGCTCTCGACCATGTCCGCCTTGCGGACAACAGCCTCGACGAGGGAGTCGAAGTTGTTGGTCCGACGGTGGAGCTCGATGAGCGCGTCGATCGCAGCGAAGTTCGACGGATCGATCCCGAGGATCCGGTCATATGCGGCGGCCGCCTGGACCGCGTTGTCGAGCACCCCTTCGTAGATCTGAGCGACCTTGAAGAGGATCAGGATCCCCAGCCCGTCGTCCATGATGTCGGGGATCGAGTCCTCGTAGAGGCTCACCAGCTCCGCGTAGGCGCCCATCTGCCGCGCGAGGTTCTCGATGCGCCCCTGCGACTCCTCGCTCGACGGGTCCGCGCGGTAGGCCCGACCGAGGGCGTCGAAGGCGGCCTGCTCGTCACCGATGATCTCATGAAGCTCGGCGATGCCGTGGAGGAGTCCGATCTTCTCGGCCGGATCCCCCGAGTGCTTGACCATGATCTCGTAGGTCTGGATCAGCCGCGGCCACTGGTTCGCCGTGCGGTAGATCGGCTCGAGGATCTTGGCGACCGTCAGCTGCTCGTCCTCGTTCTCGAGGAGCTGCTCCATGGCCGCGAGCGCGACCTCGTTGCCGGGCTCGAACTCGAAGACCCGGCGGTAGTTCTCGACCGCGAGGCCCGGCTGCTCAAGGCGCACCAGGCGGAGTTCGCCGAGGCGGAGGTTGAGCGTGATCAGCTCCTCAGCCTCCTGAGCCATCGTCAGCTGACGCTCGAGGTTCTCCGAGAGCTCGATCCACATCTCCTGCCCGAGGTAGAGACGGTCAAGGGCGAGGAGCGACCGAAGATTCTCGTAGTCGTCGGCGAGAATCTCGTTGAAGGTCGAGATCGCCTCGGTCGGCTTGCCGAGCTGCTCGTCCTGGATCGTCGCGATCCGGAAGCGGAGCTCCTGGCGCTGATCCATGTCGCTCGAAAGGACGACCTTGT
>Ga0316189_10004942_pt1 | contig 12775 bp, 11 predicted proteins | sample LowCovwburrow_MG_FD_204930 | JGI IMG/M metagenome (GOLD analysis project Ga0316189, IMG submission 204930) | Coastal sediment microbial communities from Maine, United States - Lowes Cove worm burrow | ecosystem: Environmental > Aquatic > Marine > Coastal > Sediment | place: USA: Maine... | reverse complement strand
AATCCTTTAACGCCAAAATTAAAGCCTTTAGAGCACAGTTTAGAGGTGTAAAAAATATAGAATTTTTTCTTTTTAGGTTAACTAGGATTTTTGCTTAAACACAACAATTGTTCTTGACCCGTTATTTTTTTGAAGATTAAATTGAAGCGGAAAGTATATAAAATGAAAAAGGTGAACAGATGTTCACCTTTTTGCCCCAAATCTACCATGAACTTAACCTACTTATGTTATGGTGAGACTAATTTATATGTATTTAATATAAATCGATTATTTTTTAGATAAACGGCTTAAATATTGGCTTAAATGAGAAAGTGCTGAATATTTAAGATAAAAACCTTGTTGTTAAATAAATATTGAATCTCCAGAATTAATCATAAAAGGCTAGGTTAACCTTAGCGTGTTCTAGATTTCCCTCTTGAATTTAATCGAAAAGAATTCCTTGAGATTTGCCTTGTATTTTTGTTATCAAGTTGAAGGTTAAAACCCTGCAATTTCATAGCAATTACTTTAGTTTCTGTAAATTTTTAAGAATATCTTGTCATTTCGACAGCGTGAGGAACGAGGGGCGAGAAATCTAATACTAATGAGATTCCTCTTCGTACCTTATTCGAAATGACAAGCTAACTTTAAAAAAATCTCATTCTTTTGTTTAAGACTATGGATTTCCAATCTATAATGGTTTGTTTTTTGGAATTTGAAATTTGATGCCTCGTAGGCTTGCGTCGAGGTAGTTCATTCGAGATTCCGAAATAAATTCGGAATAACGTTAAAAGTATAGTAGTGAGTTCGATTAATACGATGAATCAAAATTCCTGATTACAAGTGATATAATCTATGCGTTTATCCTACAAGGTCTTTTTTGACCTTGTAGGTATGGTTTGTTGATTTTGCAGAAACCTATTAGATACAAGGTATTCAAAACCTTGCGGATTATCAGTATTGTTCTGAAAAACAAATTTTTAAAGCCAAACTCAGGGTAGTATATCATGTAAAATAGACTTTCAGAAAAAATAAAAAGCATAAAAAAAGGCGAACAGAAGTTCACCTTTTTTTGCCCCAAATCTACCATGAACTTAACCTACTTATGTTATGGTGAGACCAATTTATATGTATTTAATATAAATCGATTATTTTTTAGATAAACAGCACTTTTTTTCGGATTAAAGGTTTTATGCATAAAAGTACCAACTAAAATTATTGACGTAATTTTAAACAGACTCTTAATAAGCACGTTCATTATTACCTTCATAAAAGTTAATAAAAGCCCTGTTTACAACTCTGTTTCCACCAACGGTAGGGTAGTTTCCTGTAAAGTACCAATCGCCTAAATGGTCTGGACACGCTTTATGTAAATTTTCTACGGGTTGAAAAATAATTTTTACTTCTGCATTAATACTTTCATCGCTTAGTAGTTCAGATATTTTATCTGATATGTCTTCATCAGTAAAAGGGTCGTAAATTTCTTTTACAAAATTTTGTACGTGTTTATCGGCTAAATCTGTTTGCTCAACGCATTTTTTATAAACATCATCAACGATGTGGTATTTGTTGATGTCTTTTAATAATTCTAATGCGGCTCTAAAAGCTACTAAACTTTCAAGATTAGCCATATCTATACCATAACAATCGGGATAGCGTATTTGTGGGGCAGAGGAGACAACGACTATTTTCTTTGGGTTTAAACGATCCAACATTTTTAAAATACTCATCTTTAAAGTGGTGCCTCGCACAATACTGTCATCTATAATGACTAAGTTATCGGTTGGTTTAATAACGCCATAAGTAACATCGTAAACATGGGCAACCAAATCATCACGGCTACTATCTTCTGTTATAAAAGTTCTAAGCTTAACATCTTTTATGGCAATTTTCTCAATTCTTGCATGCTGAGACAAAATTTCTGTAACCTTTTCTGCAGATATAGAACGTTGTCCATTTAAAATAGCAGCTGTTTTAGTTTTGTTAATATGCGCTTCGGCAGTTTCTATCATACCAAAAAAAGAAGTTTCAGCTGTATTTGGAATATAAGAGAACACGGTATTTTTTGTGTCATTATCAATAGCCTCTAAAACTTTAGGCATTAATAATTTACCAAGCATTTTACGTTCTTGATAAATTTCGGCATCACTTCCTCGTGAAAAATAAATACGTTCAAATGAACATGATTTTCTTTCTAAAGGTTCTAATATTTGTTTTAAACTTACTTCACCATAATTTTTAGTGATGATGGCTTGTCCTGGGCCTAATTCTTTGACATCTTCAAATTTTACATCAAAAACGGTTTGAATCACTGGGCGCTCTGAAGCAACCACTACAATTTCATCATCTTTATAATAATATGCAGGACGAATTCCTGCTGGGTCTCTTAAAACGAAAGAATCACCATGCCCAATAAGGCCAGCCATAGCATAGCCGCCATCCCAATTTTTTGCAGCACGCCTTAGTATTTTTGCAACTTTTAAACGCTTAGCAATAAGTGGGGACGCTTGTTGTTTATTATAGCCTTCTTTTTTTAAATCTTTATATATTTTACTTACAGCATCGTCTAAAAAATGACCAATTTTCTCCATAACAGTTATGGTATCGGTATATTCTTTTGGGTGCTGGCCTAACTCTATAAGGTTACTAAAAAGCTCTTTAACATTAGTCATGTTAAAGTTTCCTGCCATGATTAAATTTCTATGCATCCAATTGTTTTGTCTTAAAAACGGATGGACGCTTTCTACACTATTTTTTCCGAAAGTTCCATAACGAACATGACCTAAAAGCACTTCGCCTATATATGGAATGTTCTTTTTTTGTGCAGCGACATCATTGGTATATTCAGGATGTTCGGTAAATTCTTTATTAACACGTTCGTTAATTTGGGCAAAAATATCTTGAATGGGTTGCTGCGCTATAGAGCGTATACGACTTATGTAACGTTCGCCTGGTTTTGTATTTAATTTAATACTTGCAAATCCAGCACCATCTTGTCCGCGGTTATGCTGTTTTTCCATCATGAGATACATTTTATTTACACCATAAAATGCGCTGCCGTATTTTTCTTTATAATATTCTAGTGGTTTTAAAAGTCTAATAACTGCTATTCCACATTCGTGCTTTAATACATCACTCATAATTATATAAAGGTTTTCGCTTTCGCTGAAATGTTTTTTTTGTTTTAAATTAAAAACGCGCTCTATTTTAGAGCGCGTTGGTTTATGTTAATTGTATGTCAAATTGCGTTAGTTGCTTAAATTGTAATAGTCGTTTATGTACTTCTTTGTTTGTTAGGTTTACCATACGCTCTGTACCAAATTTTTCGACACAAAACGATGCTAATGTCGACCCGTATATCACGGCATTTTTCATGTTTTCGAATGATGTGTCTTCTGTTTTTGCGATGTAACCAGCAAATCCTCCAGCAAAAGTATCGCCAGCTCCAGTGGGGTCAAAAACTTCTTCTAGCGGTAAAGCTGGCGCATAAAACACATGACCGTTATGAAACAACAAAGCACCGTGCTCGCCTTTTTTAATTACGACGTATCTTGGTCCCATGTCATGAATTTTTCTAGCTGCAACAACCAACGAATATTCGCCTGTTAATTGCCTCGCTTCTTCATCATTAATAGTAATAACATCAACGCGTTTAATAACATTGTGTAAGTCATCTAAAGCAGCATCCATCCAAAAATTCATGGTGTCTAAAACCACTAATTTTGGTTTTACAGTCATTTGGTCTAACACACTTGCTTGAACCAAAGGGTGTAGGTTGCCTAACATAACAACATCTGCATTTTTATAATTTTCTGGAACAACAGGCTTAAAATCGGCAAGTGTATTTAATTCTGTTACCAAAGTATCTCTGGAGTTCATATCGTTATGGTAACGTCCGCTCCAAAAAAATGTTTTACCGTCTTTAACAATTTCTATACCTGAAACATCAATATTTTTATTCGACAATAAATCTAAATAATCTTGAGGAAAATCACCGCCAACAATAGAAATTGCAGCAGCATCCACATCAAAGTGTGAAGCGGCAAGACCAATAAAAGTTGCAGCACCGCCTAGTATTTTATCGGTTTTACCGAAAGGCGTCTCAATAGCATCAAATGCCACAGTGCCAACAATTACTAATTTGCCCATGAAGAGGTATTAATATTTTCTGCAAATATAAGTCTTTTAAGTGCTAAAAAACGAATTTATTTTCTCCCAAAATCAGCTGGAATTTCACCCCAAGCTTTAGTTTCCCATTTTACAATAACCGTGTTATAAGTATTGGTTTTTAACCAATTCACAGCCCTATCAACAAGTTCAAAAAGGGTTTTGTTTTTATCGTTACGCTGTAGTTTGGTATTGCAGGTTTTCTTTTTAACCCAGCTTATAGCCGTTCTAGAATCGGTATAGAGAATACGGTCACTATTATTTTTTTTCAGAAGCGCTAAACCGTGTACAAGGGCAAGAAACTCGCCTATATTATTAGTGCCTTCTTCAAATGGGCCTTGAATAAAAAGCTGCTTTTTAGTTTTGGTTTCGACTCCGCGATATTCCATTTTCCCAGGGTTTCCGCTGGATGCCGCATCAACCGAAATGGAATTATAATTAGGTTGCCCTATTTTTTTGAGCTGTGCTTCAGAAAGTTCAGAAGTGAATTTTTTGCTTTTACCTATGTAATCTTTGTAATTGCCTTTTAAAGCTTTTTTTGCAGCATCAAATGTGGCAAACGATTTGTATTGTGCGCCTTCAAAATTTGTTATTTGAGATTTACAGTCATCCCAAGATTCAAAAACACCTGTTTTATGACCTTTCCAAACGGTATAGTATTTCTTCTTTTTAAATTTTGCCATTTTTTTATTTCCGCGTAAGCGGAAATTTTTTAAAATTAAGTTCTATTTTTTTTAACACGGATTTCACAGATTTTCACGAACTAATATAAGAACGGGTTTTGGAATTTATTTTTTTTGGGATTTTAAAAGTTTATCTACCACCTTCGGAAAGTGTTCCATCTCCAATTTATGAATTTTAGCAGACACATCTTCAGCAGAATCAGTTTTATTGACATTACATTTCGCCTGAAAAATAATAGCACCTTCATCATAATATTCATTTACATAATGAATACTTATACCTGTTTTGGTTTCATTATTTTTTACAACAGCGTCGTGTACATGCATGCCATACATGCCTTTGCCGCCATATTTTGGCAGTAAAGCGGGGTGCACATTAATAACTTTATTTGGGAATTCATTTAAAATATGTTTAGGAAATTTCCATAAAAAGCCAGCTAACACAATTAAATCGGGGTTTGATGCTTTTAATATATTAAGGACATCATCGGTTTTAGTAAAGGCTATTCTGTTGAATGATAGCGCGCTAACTTTAAGTTTTTTAGCACGTTCTAAAACTTTGGCATGAGGATTGTTAGTTAGTACTTGAATAACAGACGCATTATCGCTGTTGTGAAAAAACTCAATTAAATTTTCAGCATTAGTACCACTTCCGGACGCAAAAATTACAATACGTTTCATACACAGACTATCAATGTTAATATTATTCGAACAAAAAAAAGAATAATTATTAACAATTAGAAGGGAAAATAGAATTACTTAAAAGTAAATTTAGTAAATTACGAACACATTTTTGAACTAAAGGTGTGTTTTAAAAATAAAGTTTTTTATTTTTGCCAACTAATTAAAACTTAAAATTAAAAAATTATGTCAGACATTGCATCAAGAGTAAAAGCGATTATCGTAGACAAATTAGGAGTAGATGAAAACGAAGTTGTAACTGAAGCAAGCTTCACAAACGATTTAGGAGCAGACTCTTTAGACACTGTAGAATTGATTATGGAATTTGAAAAAGAATTCGATATCCAAATTCCAGACGATCAAGCTGAAAATATTGCAACAGTTGGTCAAGCTATATCTTATATTGAAGCTGCAAAATAAGCACTAAGATTTTATGGAATTAAAGCGCGTTGTAGTCACAGGATTAGGAGCTTTAACACCTATAGGCAATACCAAACAAGAGTTTTGGGATGGTTTAATTGGTGGTAAAAGTGGTGCTGCGCCTATAACATATTATGATACCGAAAAATTTAAAACAAAATTTGCTTGCGAATTAAAAAACTTTAATGCTACCGATTTTCTTGACAGAAAGGAAGCTCGTAAAATGGATAAGTTTGCACAATACGCCATGGTGGCGGCAGATGAAGCTATTGAAGATGCTAAATTAAATTTAGAAAAAGTAGATAAGTTGCGAGTAGGTGTTATATGGGGTGCAGGTATTGGAGGTCTAGAAACTTTTCAGCAAGAAGTGTTAAACTTTGCTCAAGGAGATGGAACGCCAAGATTTAACCCATTCTTTATTCCTAAAATGATTGCTGACATTGCGCCAGCAAACATCTCAATAAAGCATGGCTTTATGGGGCCAAATTACACAACAGTTTCTGCATGTGCATCTTCAGCAAATGCAATATTCGATGCATTAAACTCTATACGTTTAGGGCATTGCGATGTTGTGGTTACTGGCGGAAGCGAAGCAGCTGTTACCATTGCGGGTATGGGTGGTTTTAATGCTATGCATGCATTATCTACTAGAAACGAAAGTCCAGAGACAGCCTCTCGTCCATTTGATGGAACAAGAGATGGGTTTGTTCTTGGAGAAGGTGCAGGAGCACTTGTTCTAGAAGAATATGAGCATGCAAAAGCAAGAGGCGCAAAAATTTATGCTGAAGTTGCAGGCGGAGGATTATCTTCTGATGCATATCACATGACAGCACCACACCCTGAAGGGATTGGCGTTATTGCTGTAATGAAGAATTGTTTAGAGAATGCAGGACTTAAACCAGAAGATGTAGACCATATAAATACTCATGGGACCTCTACACCTTTAGGAGATGTAGCAGAATTAAAAGCGATATCGAAAGTGTTTGGTAGTCATGCAAAAAATATAAATATTAATTCAACTAAATCAATGACTGGTCATCTTTTAGGTGCAGCAGGTGCTATTGAAGCTATTTCGGTGATATTGGCAATGGAAAACGGTATTGTACCGCCAACAATAAACCACACTACAGTAGACGAAAACATTGACTCAGAATTAAATTTAACTTTAAACAAGGCGCAAAAGCGAGACGTTAAAGTAGCAATGAGTAATACATTTGGATTTGGCGGGCACAACGCCTGTGTAGTATTCAAGAAAATAGATTAAATCCCGAATGAAATAAACCATAAAATAAATTAAATTTTACATGAAAATGAAACATGGTTTATTACATCTGACATTAAAATAAGATATTAATCATCAGATGAAACACATTCGTAACATATTAAATTCCCGTTCTAAACGCAACGGGAATTTTTTTATGCAATTAACTGAAATTCTCGGATTTAAACCCAAAAAGATAAAATTTTATAGCACAGCATTTACGCATCGTTCCATGAACATAAAAGATGGTAAAGGAAATGCTATTAATTATGAACGCTTAGAGTTTCTAGGCGATGCCATGCTAGGCTCTGTCATTGCGTGTCATTTATATATAGAAGTACCAAGTGGAGACGAAGGTTATTTAACAAAAATGCGCTCTAAAGTTGTGAGTAGGGAACATTTAAATGAACTTGGAAAAGATTTAAACTTAATAGATTTAGTTGAAAGCAAAATTCCATCAGGACAATTTGGAGATAATATTCACGGTAATTTATTTGAAGCCCTTGTTGGTGCCATTTTTTTAGACAGAGGTTACAAATACTGCGAAAAGTTTATTTATAAACGCGTAGTAATTCCATATGTAGACATTGAAACACTTGAAGGTAAGGTTATTAGTTATAAAAGCCTATTAATAGAATGGTGTCAAAAAGAAAAGAAAACATTTGGATATCATGTGTATGAAGATACAGGAAACGATGAGGTTCGCCATTTCTCGGTAAAACTCTCCATAGACGAAAAAGTTATCGCAAAAGCACGAGCAACTTCAAAGAAAAAAGCTGAAGAAAAAGCCTCAAAACGCGCCTTTTTTGCATTTCAGAATAAGATGTCTAGAATGATTTAAAAACCATTTCCAAAGGTAAACAACTACAACGTTTTAGTTCATTTTATCGTTAAGATTAAGATAAACATATTACGACTAACTATTTAAAATACTATATTTACCACAATAAACAATACGCTATGGCCGTTCGCAAACTTGTTTTAGATGATGTTTTTGAAGAAGCACAGTACACCTTAATCGCAATGCATTGTACTATTGAAGATTATCGATTAGCTTATCTTCTTAATAAATATTTAGGTATAAACCTTACAAGAAAGCGAGCAGACTTAGATTTTAAAAGAGACCAATCTGCATATTCAATTTTCGAATGGGAAGACCATAAACAATTAACCACTTGGAATTTAGTATCAAATATTTTTAAAACAGAAGTAGAAGTCGTACAAACCAGCGAACAATCATTATTTAAAACAGAGGCGAATATTACAAAAACATATAATTTAATACCAGAATATAAACGTGTAAATTATTTTTTAAAAATAGAAACCGATACTAATTTTAGTAAAGCCACATATATTCTAAGTCATGTTTTAAATATCCCTCAAATAGTAACGGCTTATAATGTTGATGTAAACCAACTAAAATCAAAAGATAATTTAATTTTTAGCTAATGCCAATAAGAAAAAAAACCAAAATAGTAGCTACACTAGGTCCAGCTACAAGCACCAAAGATGTATTAAAAGGAATGCTTGAAGAAGGTACTGATGTATTTAGAATTAACTTTTCTCATGCCGATTATAAAGATGTCGAAGCACGTATTAAAATGATACGCGAACTAAACAAAGAGTTTGGCTATACAGCAGCAATTCTAGGAGACTTGCAAGGACCAAAACTTCGTGTAGGTGTTATGAAAGGCGACGTTATTGTAAACGAAGGCGACGAAATAATATTTGCAACAGGCAAACGATTTGAAGGCACAAAAGAACGTGTTTACATGACCTACGATAGGTTTCCTCAAGATGCAAATCCAGGTGAACGGATTCTTTTGGATGACGGAAAATTAATTTTCGAAGTCGTTTCAACCGATAAAAAAACCGAAGTAAAGGCGCGTGTTATTCAGGGTGGGCCATTAAAATCTAAAAAAGGTGTTAACCTTCCTAATACCAATATATCGCAACCCGCTTTAACCGAAAAAGATATTGAAGATGCCATTTTTGCCATTAGCCAAGATGTAGATTGGATTGCTTTATCGTTTGTACGACATGCCGAAGATTTAATGCAACTACGCGATTTAATTAATAAGCATAGCGATCATAAAATTCCTATAATAGCTAAAATTGAAAAGCCAGAAGCTGTAGAAAATATTGATAAAATTGTAACAAACTGTGATGGTTTAATGGTTGCTCGTGGCGATTTAGGTGTAGAGGTTCCTGCAGAAGAAGTTCCGCTTATTCAAAAACAATTGGTGCTACGTGCTAAAAAAGCAAGAATTCCAGTAATTATTGCAACGCAAATGATGGAAACCATGATTTCAAGCTTAACACCAACTAGAGCCGAGGTAAACGATGTTGCTAACTCTGTTATGGACGGTGCAGATGCCGTAATGCTATCTGGTGAAACCTCTGTTGGAAACTATCCTATTCAGGTTATTAAACAAATGTCAAACATTTTAAAAAGTGTCGAAAATTCAGATTTAATACAAGTACCGCAATTACCACCACACATTCGCACCAACCGTTATATTACAAAATCTATCTGTTATCACGCTGCGAATATGGCAAACGAAATTAATGCCAAAGCCATTTCAACCTTAACAAATAGTGGTTATACGGCGTTCCAAATTTCGGCTTGGAGACCATCATCTCACATATTAGTATTTACATCTAACAAGCGCATCCTTACACGCCTTAGCTTACTTTGGGGCGTAAAAGCATTTTACTACGATAAGTATGTAAGTACCGACGAAACCATAGAAGATGTAAACTCTATTGCCTGCAAAAAAGGTTATTTAGAGGTAGGCGATATGCTAATAAGTTTAGCAGCAATGCCAATAAAAGAAAAAGGTATGGTAAACACCTTAAGAGTTACCGAAATTACAAGTTGTAGCTTGTAAAATATTAGTATTAAAAGTATTTGGACGATACCCTTTTTAGGAAAAACTAAAAAGGGTATCGTCCAAATATAAGTTGAGATTTTGGTTTATGATGATATCAGCTATTTGTTCCGTTCCAGAAAAACAACTATAATATTTTTTCATACTCCACAGTCTATTTCGTTTTTTAATTTCCTGATGGATACCCTCCTAGTTCAATTGAGATATTTTTTTTCTTGAAGACATTTTGGCCAATTTGTTCAATAACGGTAATTATGATGTTATCTCCTGGATCGTAATTGCTTAATACATTCTTTAAGCTTTGACCATCATTTACAGTTTGTGATCCGATTCTTGTTAACAAGGTTCCTGAGATAATGTTATTTTGATGCAATGCACCGCCTACACTAATAGGTCCAATTATAATGCCTCTGATGTTCTTCCATTGATTTGAGAAACCATTAGAAATTATCATATTACCTTGATAAGGAATACCATCAATAAGACCTAGATGAGCTCTAAGTTCTACTTCTTCCGAAATAGAAACTTTTTGAGAAATCGCATGCTGCACAGTAACGGTCTTAGTTTGACTCCACTGCGCTTCCATTTGCGTCATTTCACTGCTGTTTAAAACTCTTCGGAATGAGCTGTTTCCGTTTGCTTGATAATCACCCCATCGCACTCCATGGGCAATAAAACCAACATAATCTTTTTTAGCTAGTGCTGCCGCAGCTTCTCCTATGTTCACCTCAAGGTTAGGATCATTGGTCTGCAATGCTTTTACGTAATCAAGATGCATCTGTTGTAATTGCCCATTGCCAGAGAGTTGCGCTTTCTCAGCAGCTGTAATATGGTTCTCTATCGCTTTTTGTTTTGTGAGAGTAGGGAAAAAGGCCGACTCAAACATTTGAATCATTGTATCGTCAGCATCGTACATTTCAATTGTAGTATTGGAAAATCTTTGATCCGAGTATTGCTGATTTACTTGTTGATCGAAGCTTGATTTTATCGATTTACGTCTACTTCCAAAACCGAGAAAAGACCATCCACTTGATTTTTGACTCACAGTGCTTTGTTGTGCTTCACTCAAAAATTGATTGATAATTACACTCGCGTTTATATTCGCATTGATGTAACTGTTTTTTGAATCTTTGAATTTGTATTTGGTCACGATATTAAAATTACCCTGTGCAATGCGATTTTTGACATACGCGGAAGGTTTATCAATGGATATATCATCAAGAGAATTGCCCATTGAAATGTAAGTGCCAGGAAATCGCTCATCATAAACGACTTCATTTCCCACTTTGACGACTACTTCATATTCAAGTAAGGAGGTTATTTCAGGTGTATATTTATTATACGCTTCGATAAATTTTTGTTGCTTCTTAAGGTTTTGTTCATATTGATTGGCCTGAGCTACTATTTGACTAGTGTATATGCCAGCGTTTTGATGAATAAGCGGTCCTCCAAAATTATTTTTGACTATAGCAGGAAAATAGAATGGAAGTGTCGTTCCAGCTTCTAAGGAAGCTCCAATTGCAGCTTTTTGACTTTCATTTGGTAATGATTGATCCGCTGTAATCGGAATAGAAATTGAATACACATCATTAGAGCTACTATATGTTTCAAGTCCTTCAGAGTCAATATACTTGATGTTGTCAAGGTCCAATTCAAGAATAGGCATAATAAATATTTTAGCACTGCTGCCATTGGCTACGTTTTCTACAAAACCATGAGAATGGTAAGGGTGATATTTTCCGCTATTGTCAATAGCTACATAATTTTTAACCTCAAATCGATTTGAATTTGGGGTTACCTGAGAAATGGCAGATTGAATGCAAACGGATAGGGATAATAAGATTAAGTAAAAGTTTTTCATGTGTTATAATTTATTTAAAAGATATAGTGATAGTTTTATTAGGTGTGCTGTTTGGAGTGCTTGTTCCGTAAAAAGCTTCTTTAAGTTTTGAGTAAGCTAGTATGCTGTTTTGAACACTACAATCATCTGTTTTAGCTCCAGTACCAACGAGTATACATCCTTTGGTGTCTTTTGTGTAATTACCAATATGAATTTGTACTGCCGTTCGATTAGGTACATCCTCAAGTTGAATCCTCCAACCATCAGTTTTATCGTATCGCAAAATACCATTATAGGTTCCAGGCAAGATACAACTGATGAAATTCGAATTATCTTCCCAAGGCAGTTCTAGAGTATAGCAAATAACCTCGCCATCTGCTACAAGATAACCCATTGTACAATTGTTTGATGTCATTTTTCTTTCAATAGTTAAATCAAAAATTTCTTGAGAATAACTATTGAAATAAAAAATTAGGCAACTAATAATTAGAACTCTTGCTCGTTTCACGTTTGTTTCTTTTATTGTAAATGTTAAACGAATTTATCATTTTTTTCTCACAAAGTCAAAATAATTCCTTAATTGTTAAAACAGTTTTAAAACTCAAATTTCAATTGTACGCTTACGCTTTTTTGTTCAGGTTTACTTCTACTAATCACAGTACGAATTTTCTTAGTTTCGATATTTAGTTTCGATAAAAAAATATCTAATAAACGAACAGAGTTTTTTAACTTTTCTTGATATAATGCCAATCAAGAGTTAAAAAAACAAGTCTAATTAGTTGAAAAACAACGTCTTAAACTTGTTTAAGTTATTGATTTTCAGTATCTTAATAGTCAATTTCAACAAGATTAT
>Ga0316189_10004941_pt1 | contig 12776 bp, 11 predicted proteins | sample LowCovwburrow_MG_FD_204930 | JGI IMG/M metagenome (GOLD analysis project Ga0316189, IMG submission 204930) | Coastal sediment microbial communities from Maine, United States - Lowes Cove worm burrow | ecosystem: Environmental > Aquatic > Marine > Coastal > Sediment | place: USA: Maine... | reverse complement strand
GCTGCCCATGATTGCCATCGGCGCGACCTCGGGGGCAGCTGCCGGTTCCTGGATAGTCAGCCAGCTGGTGGATTCGGGCATAGTTGATACCGAGGCACTGCTGCTGTTGGCGACAGTACCGCTGTTAGTGTCGATTGCATTGACGAAGATTGTCGATAGCAGGGAGACCAGGGTTGTATCACCACCGGCCGCTGAAGCACAGCAAGAGGAGGGGAGCGGATTTCTTCTCAGCGGCGCCAGGATGGTTCTGCTCAGCCGCTTCCTGCTGGCTGCCGCGCTAGTCACGCTGCTGACTAACTGGGTGAACACCAACGGCGAAAACCTGTTGTTCCGGGTTATCCAGGAGACGCTCGCCGACCAGGCTGTTGAGACAGGTGTGACAGATCCTTTGGCGGTGCTCGAATTTACCCGCGACGGTACCACGGCCTTTTATGGCAATTTCTTTTTCTGGGTGAACATCGTTGCCTTACTGCTGCAGGCATTTTTTGCTTCAAGACTGTTGAAATACGGCGGCTTTGCCACTATCGCACTGATGCTCCCGGTGATTGCACTGCTGTCATACACGGCCATGGCCCTGCTGCCGATCCTGGCTATTGTGAAGATGATGAAGATTGCCGAGAACGCCACGGACTACTCGATCAATAACACGGCCAGGCACGTGCTCTGGCTGCCGGTCAGTTCGGAGATGAAATTCCGCGGCAAGCCGGCGATCGACACGCTTTATGTACGCCTGGGGGATGGCCTGGCCGCGGTTACCGTACTCGTTGGCGTCCATGTCCTTGCGATAAGTACCCGCTCGTTCTTTGTTTTCAACGTATTGCTGGTTATATGCTGGCTGGCGTTCACGTTAATGATGATTCGCGAGCACCGAAAGGCATCGCAGGTGACCGGGCCCTGATTATTGCTGGGCATTGCCTGGCAGCAGGCGAAGCAACGCCGAGCGATTGATAAAGGGAAGGTTGTCTTCAGGAACAAGACAGTCTAAGTTGTCGCTTCAGTGTACGGCGTGCGCCTGTGATCCGCATGGGCGTCTGGTTGAATTCATACGGCACCCGCCGCAGGGAAACTGATAGCAATGAGTAATAGACAACAGGGCATCCTTGAACCGATTCCACATCATGCAAAGTATCTGTTGTTCGATCAGATACCGGGTGCCGAAGCTGTGGCCAGCTTGCGGCGCCTTGTGGGCTATACTGATGGCGTCAAATCTGTCGTCGGATTAGGGCAGTCCCTAACGCTCAATCTCGGGGCTGAAATACCTGGCCTGCGCTGTTTCCAGGCACAGTCTGTGGCGGGTATCGACATCCCGTCCTCACCGGCAGCACTGCTGTGCTGGCTCCGTGGCGACGAGCGCGGCGAGTTACTACACAGGTCCCGGCACATTGATACGCTGCTAGGCGAAGGATTCGCGCTAAGAGAGTGTATTGATGCCTCCAAGTATGGAGAAGGCCTGGACCTGACCGGCTATGTAGATGGTACCGAAAACCCGACTGGACAAGGTGCGATCGACGCAGCATTCCTGAGCGAGAGAGGGCCCGGACTGGATGGTTCGAGCTTCGTTGCCACGCAGCAATGGCTGCATGACTTCGATGCATTTGGCACGCTGACGGAAAGCGAGGCGGACAACAGCATCGGCCGAAGACGCAGTGACAATGAAGAACTTGATGGCGCGCCCGAATCGGCCCATGTTAAACGAACCGCGCAGGAAAGCTTCGACCCTGAAGCATTCCTGTTACGGCGCTCCATGCCATGGAGCATACCGGAAGGAGAGGGTGGCCTGTTTTTCGTAGCCTTCGGCAAGTCCTTCAATGCGTTCGAGGCGCAGCTCAATCGCATGGTGGGAAACGATGACGGGATCAGTGATGCGTTGTTCCGGTTTACGCAGCCGGTGACCGGCAGTTATTTCTGGTGCCCGCCTATGCATGAGGGACACCTCGATCTGCGTGCGTTGCCGGACTATAGTCCGTGAACCGTGTGGTCAGCATATCTATTGGTTAACCCACTATTCTTCAGGAGGTTGAAATGAAAGCTGAAATATACCGATTGCCGAAACGACCCGTGTATGCGGCATTTGCAGCAGGGGCGGTGCTGATGTTGGCCGGCTGTGCGACCTCAAATGCTGATGGCCAGGTCGCCATGGCGGCGCCCCCGACAGCAACACGGATCCAATACCTCGTCGATGAGGCCCACGCAAAATACAAGGGGCTGAAGGAGGGGGCGAATGCGAACTACATTCCGATTCTCGATACCGTTCCCTCGGAGCTGTTCGCAGTCGTAATCGCAACAAAGGACGGTAAGATCTATTCAGCCGGAGACGCCGATTATGTTTACTCGATACAGTCGGTAGCGAAGCCGTTTACGGCCGCCCTCGTCATGCAGCAGCAAGGCCCGGAAGCGATTGTAGAGAAGATCGGGGTGGAGCCAACCGGTCTGCCATTCAATTCCAAGCTGGCGCTCGAGCTGTTGGACGACCGGTCCGTCAATCCACTGGTAAATGCTGGCGCTATCGCAGCGGTCAGTATGGTGGAAGCCAATGGAGAGCAAGCTCGCTGGAAGATGGTCCACGACAACCTGAATGGATTTGCGGGCGCCCAGCTCCCCTTGTTGAAGGAGGTTTACGATTCCGAGTATTCGACCAGCTGGAGCAACAGGGCTATCGCTAACCTGCTGTTCAATTACGAGCGTCTGTACAGTGATCCAGAGGAAGCGTTGATCGTCTATACCAAGCAGAGTTCGGTCGGGATTACGACCAGGCAATTGGCCGTCATGGGGGCCACGCTTGCCAACTATGGCGTCAACCCCAGGACCGGCAAGCGACTGCTTGACGCTGAACACGTGCCGGAACTGCTTGCGGTCATGTTGATGGCCGGTTTTTACGATGAGTCGGGGCTATGGGCCTTTACGGCTGGTCTGCCTTCAAAGACAGGTGTCGGCGGTGGTGTGGTCTCTGTTGTACCGGGCCAGTTTGCGATAGCTGCGTTTTCACCTCGCCTCAATGAGGCAGGTAACAGCGTACGGGCCCAGAATGCCATCCGTTATATTGCAGGGGAGCTGGGAGTTGGTGTCTTTGGGCCTAATATGTAACCCACCCCCGCCATGACATTCGACTTCGATCCGGTGCAGACACTTGGCATTGCCATCATGGTGCTCTACACCGGTATGTTCGTCATCCGGCATTCTACCTTTCTGCGCAACAACGACATTCCCATCCCCGTCGTTGGCGGCCTTCTGTTCGCCATCATTACCGGACTTGCTTACGGGCAGTTCGGGTTTCGCCTGCAGTTCGACATGGCGCTGAAGGAACCCATGATGCTGGCATTCTTTGCCAGCATCGGTCTCGGTGCCGATATGCGCATGCTGGTGCGCGGTGGTCCACAGTTGCTGTTGTTTGGTGTAATCTGTGTTGTCTACCTGATCGTGCAGGACGGTATTGGCATGATGACCGCTATCGGTCTCGACCTCCATCCACTGGTCGGCCTGCTCAGCGGTTCCATAACCCTGTCTGGAGGGCACGGCACGGGGGCCGCTTATGCCGGGCGTTTCAGCGACACCTCCAATCTGGCCGGCGCCATGGAACTTGCCATGGCCTGCGCAACCTTTGGTTTAATACTCGGTGGTCTGATTGGTGGACCGATAGCCGGACGGTTGATCCGCAAACACGGACTCAAACCGGAAACACGCAATCAAGCCTGGCAGGATGATTCTCAGACGGAAGAAGATCCAATCAATGCCGATAATTTCCTGCTCTCGCTGTGTTACATCGTTGCCTGTCTGGCTGGCGGCAAGCTGCTGGCGGCTGCCATGTCAGGATTTGCCTTTACACTGCCGGCCTTTGTCTGGTGTCTGTTGATTGGCGTGGTGATCCGTAACGGCACCTTTTTTCATAAACACATTCGTGTTCATTCTGCATCCGTGGGCATGATCGGCGGCCTGTCCCTGTCCCTTTTCCTTGCCATGGCGCTGATGTCGCTGCAGCTGTGGGAGCTGATGAGCCTTGCCGGGCCTTTGCTGGTGCTACTCGGTGTACAGGTTACAGGTATAGCCATATTTGCCACTGTCATCACCTTCCGTTTCATGGGGGGACAGTACGACGCAGCCATTATTGCAGGTGGACACTGTGGCTTTGGTCTTGGTGCCACACCTACTGCAGTTGCCAACATGGATGCATTGACACGGCGGTTCGGGCCTGCGCCACAAGCCTTCCTGGTTGTTCCGCTGATGGGAGCCTTTTTCATCGATCTGTTAAACGCAATTGTAATCCAGGGTTATCTTTCCCTGCCCATGTTTGGCTTTTAATATGGTCCAGCTGCGGATTCTGCCGATCCTCCTGTTGCTGGCAATAGTAACGTTGACGGCCTGCAAGCGCGGACCGGATACCGGAGTACTTGAGCAGGAGCTTTACGAGCGGCTCGATACCGAGTTTTCACCAGGTCTTTTCAAGATTCACAGCTTCACACGCAAGGGTTCTGCACCCTCTGCAAGTGGCAACGATGCGGTTTACATTTACTTCGATACCGAACTGGAGTTCCAGCGTGACTACAACCTGACCGCGTGGCGAAGTCTCAACCTTGGCACACTTGCCCTTGTACTTGGTTCAACACCGGCCGGGATAGAAGGCTATCACCAGAACAACCAGCGAGGCGATCTGCTATTGGCTCGTGGCAGGCTGACCTACCAGAAAACCGAAGACGGCTGGGCAAACATTACCCACGCGCCATTAAAAAAACCGGCCGAGCCGATCACCACTGGAACCATTGAAGGCAGCGGCCCGGCCTCCGTTCTTCAATCGGTGCGCCGCTTATTACAACGCTCCCCGGGCAGTCATGGACAATCACGGGATGACATTATAATCGAAGAATTCGGTCAGTCGCTTAAAGAGATTGATCTCCGCTTCGCCCGGTTGGACGGTAAGCTGCCATTTGGTACCGGGTGGTCCGCTGGAACCTACAACCGCTTCGGCTCAGCGTTTGCTCCCTATGCAGCGGAACATGGACTGCCGGTTTTCAATTATTCTTCCGAAGGCAGTGTGGAAAACGGCCTCAGTCTTCAGAAAGGCCATCTGGATTTTGCACTGTTGCAGAGTGATGTCGCCGAAGTGCTTTACAAGGGCTGGGCAGAAGCATATCAATTGCCACAACCCGACCTTCGTTCCATGGCCAGCCTGTGGCCGGAAGCGTTGCACATCATTACGCTGGAAGATCGTAACATCCGAAATTTTTCAGATCTGGAAGGGAAGCGTCTGGCGGTAGGCAGTCCAGGTTCCGGCACCCGGTTTACAGCCCGACGTGTGTGGGCGGCTTCTGGATTCACCAGATCGCAGGTGGGTGAAATCCGCGACATGGGCCTGTCCGCATCGATAGCCGCACTGGAAACCGGTGAGGTGGATGCCGTTTTCGTCGCCGGCGCCATTCCGGATCCGGCGCTGCAGTTACTGGCACAGCGCCGCGATGATATACGCCTGGTACCGGTCGACACCGCGATACTCGACCACCTGTCCAGTAAACACTTTTCCTATTACAGCACTGTCATTCCGGAAAGAACCTATCCGGGACAAACCGAATCTTACCGGACACTGGGTTTTGCGGCGCTGCTCATCACCAGCAATCGTACTGGCGATGACGATGTCGAGCAGTTTCTCGACCTGGTGGTCGACAGTGCGAATGAGCTTACCCACGAATTTTACCGGGCGGGCTTCATTTCCACCGAAACCTCACGGCTTGGTATTTCCATTCCCATGCACCCGGGGGCAACGCGCTTTTACGAAAAGCTCAGGGACAAAATAAAACCGAATAAACCGGGGAATTAAACCGGGGTCAGAACACAGAATACGCTAATATAGCCTATTAAATGGAAGTGTCGCGCTATACCACAAGGAGGTGGAAGATGTCGCGTAAGCCACGTTTTATTTTACCGGGTGTTCCGCAGCATGTCATACAGCGCGGTCATAATCGGGAGCCCTGTTTTTATGCGACTGATGATTATCGTCGTTACTGTTGTGATTTGCAGGAGGCTGCAGAGAACAACCAAGCTCAAATCCATGCCTATGTGTTAATGACCAATCATGTGCATTTGCTGGTGACGCCGTGCCAGCCTCATAGCATTACGCACATGATGCAGGATCTGGGGCGCAAGTTTGTGCACTATATGAATCGTACCTACCGGCGCACAGGTAGTTTATGGGAAGGGCGGTTCAAGGCCAGCCTGGTGGATAGTGAAGCCTACCTGTTGACTTGCATGCGCTATATTGAGATGAATCCAGTCCGTGCAGGTATGGTGACGCATCCAGGTGATTACCGCTGGTCCAGCTATTTGGCGAACACCACCGGTCAATTAGACACCTTGGTTCGGCCTCATCCGCTCTATCAGTCACTGGGTGAAACAGAGGCACAGCGGCGGCATGCGTACCGTGATTTTTTTCGGATGCATCCGGATGCTGAGGAACTTCATGCTGTGCGCGAGGCATTGAACCAGGAGTTGGTGCTTGGGAGAGAGGACTTCAAGAATAAAATAGAAGCCATGATAAAACGCCAAACACGACCTGGGCAGCCTGGTCGCCCACGAGTGTAAGAGCCGCGCGTGACCTATCATGCCGTTTAGTATATTAGCAAAAACTGTGTTCTGACCCCGGTTTTCCGGTTCGTTTTGCTATTACCACCGATAGACTGATCTGTGCGGGCAGCGTTTGCGTAAGGCTTTTACAACAGGGTCATAACGTGGGTTACGATAATAGGCGGCCTTCCACTGATCCCGCTGCAGACGCTTTATATCGCTACGGCTGGGTCCATTAATGTTGAGAAAACCATACTCTTCGTAATAGGCCAGTTTAGGATCGCATCTCCAGTCGGTGTCATATCCAAGCCACGAGGCGTTGGCCGATGCCGCAGGCAATAAAAAGCTGACTGCCAAAACGGAAGCTAACCATTTTCTCTTATTTACAGGCAGAAACGATCTGTTCATAACCCACCTCCCGGCTTTAATCGCGTATCGTCAATAAACTTATCCTCTATTGTACGTGTCACAACGCCTCTGTGTCTTGTCGCAAATGAGACATACATTTAGCGGTTTAATCCTGATTGGCGGTGGGGTATTTTAGTTAGCCACTGCTGTTTCTCTGATTTCATCGTAGAAACAGCAGTGGCTGCCTTCATGCGCCTTGGCCCGGTACATTGCTTGATCAGCGGCCTTGATGAGTGTCTGGCTGTCGGTGCCATCAGCAGGAGCAACAGCTACGCCAACGCTGGTTTGGACCTCTATTTCCTGCTCATCAACTTGTAAGGGCTGTGATACCGCTTTTAATATTTTTTCCGCCACCTGCTCGAGCCCTGCTCGCGATTCGCATGACTCGGTCAGGACCACAAATTCATCGCCCCCGAAACGCGCCACTGTATCTCCCTCTCTGAGCACAGACTGCATTCGACCCGCGACCGCCTGCAGCAGGGAATCACCAACGGTGTGTCCCAGTGTATCGTTGATATCCTTAAATCCATCGAGGTCAAAAAACAGCAGCGCGACCCGGGTGTTGAGACGTGCCAGTACACTCAAGGCATGTTCAAGACGTTCAGTGAACAATAGCCGGTTGGGTAAGCCGGTCAGTGGATCATGGTAAGCGAGCAAATCCGCATTAGCCTGCTGGCGCTTGATTGGCGTTATATCCGAGAATATGGACACGTAATGGGTGAGTTTACCGGATTCACTATTATAAATCGGACTGATGGTCTGCCAGGAGGGGTAGGTTTCCCCGTTCTTGCTGACGCTCCAGATATCTCCCTTCCAGAAACCTTTTTTCTCCAGTGACCGCCAGATATTTTCGTAAAAGGCTTCATTATGCCGGCTTGATTTCAGGAAAAGCAGGTTTTTACCTTTAACCTCGTCCAGCGTATAGCCGGTGAGTGTGATGAAAGCCGGATTGACGGATACGATGCAGTGCTTCCTGTCAATAATGATGACGCCTTGATCGGTGGAATCGAAGACCGCTGCTGTCAGATGCAATTTCTCTTCGGCCTGTCGACGCTCTGTGATGTCTTCATCACGGACTGTTTCGGCCGCCTGTTGCGCACGCTGCAGCAATGAATGCGCATACCGACCGAACACGACGGGCAGAACAAGAAAGCTGATCAGCAGCCCCAACTCCAGCGCTTGCATGTCGGGCAATTCAGCCATCAACGCACCCGCACCCATCATTCCGATGCCGAGAACAACAGCTATTGCTATAAGTCTGTGGCGCCGCAACCAATCCATCTGAAACCTTATTGAATCCCCGTATGGTGCAAATATTCGAACGAACCGTATGATACTGTTATGAGACAATATTACGGATAATCTATTGGTGCAATGACCAATATCATGCATGTGCTCCAAAGTATTCATGGTGCAATCCAGCGAGGGCAGGCCGAGCCTCAAGCGGTGCCGATGTTCTTGTAGCACAAAAGAAAAGCCGCTGTCGAGTCCGGGAGTCCCGGCCCAATGTTGGATGGATGTTTGCCTGTTAGTCTTGCAATGAAGCAAACGAAAAAATTACCGCTTTGTTGAGTGCCGCGGATACGGCCTGCTATATGGCCAAGGAACAGGGGCGCAACCGGGTACACGTCCACCATGAGGATGATAACGAGATCGGGCAGCTTATGGGTAAGCAGACGATTGCAGAGTTCGTGGAAAGTGAAGCCATTCTGGAAAAGCTGCGGGAGATCGGTGTGGATTATGCCCAGGGGTATGGTATCGGGCGACCGGAACCGCTGAAACAGTTGGTGGAACCGATTGCCACTCCTTAGTACATGATCAGAATGCGACAAAATCCAGTATCCATCGCGTGAACAGGGCGTTATCAGGCGCTATGGCCAGTGATGCGAGGCCGGCGTCTGTCAGTTCATCCCCCAGAATACCCCGGCGATGATTCATCAAGGCCCTGGAATAGGCTGGCAGCCATTCCGGGTGACCCTGAATGCTGAGGAAATGGTTTCCCCACTGCACGACGAAACAGGGGCAGAAGTCACTCGAAGCGATGACCCGCGTATCCCACGGAAGCCGGGTTATCTGGTCCTGGTGGCTGGCAATAATGTTCAGCTCGTCGGCTGGCTCTTTCATCCATTCAGGATGGGCAATAACACGGTTCTTCGCAACACCAACACCCCATCCCTTCAGGGACTTCTCAACTTGCCCTTGACGCGCCATTGCGATGATCTGGTGACCGAAACAGATTCCGATGAGCTTCTTCTGCTGTTTATCCAACCGCTGTACGAAGCTGATCAATTGCCTGATCCAGGGGATGTCCTGGTAGGCACCCGCCTTGCTGCCGGTCGTGATATAGAAGTCCCAGGCATCAAGGTCGTGCGGATATTCACCTTGCCGAGAATCGAATACCTGGTACTCGAGATCGGCACCCACAGACGAAAACATGCGCTTGATCATATCTGTGTAGTTACCGAATTCCGCTACGAATTCGTTCAGTACTGCGTCACATTGAATGATTGCGACATGCATGATTTCTAGAGATGGCCCGCCACCGCAGCCTGGAATATGCGCTGATATTCGTCACTACTGAAACTGATCGGGTTACCGCCCGCAGACGGATCGGCAACAGCCATATCGCCCACGGTTTCGCTGTCACTGTCATTGATATCGATTTTGGCCAGTGTGTTGGGAATGCCCAGCTGTGCACGCAGTTCGATCACCCAGTCAAGAAATCCTTCGAAACCGGCCGTTGTCAGTCCCAGGTAACGGGTGAGCCTGGCGATCTTCTCCTCGATGGCACTGCGGTTGGCCTTCAATACGTAGGGCATCAGAATGGCGTTGAGTGTGCCGTGATGGGCATCGTAAAGGGCGCCGAGCGGATGAGCCAGCGCATGCATGCCGCCAAGGCCTTTCTGAAATGCCGTTGCACCCATGCTCGAGCAGACCAGCATCTGGGTACGGGCTTCGATGTCACTGCCGTCTGCGACAGCGCGTGGCAGGTAGCGGTGTACCAGGCTGATACCCTCGGCAGCGATACCTTCAGCCATCGGGTGATAGAAAGGCGAGCACAGGGCTTCAAGATTATGTGACAGTGCGTCCATGCCGGTCGCCGCGGTCAGCGAAGCCGGTAAGCCGACGGTCAGCTCCGGATCGAGTATCACCTGTGAAGGAAGCATTCCGGGATGAAAGATAATTTTCTTGACGTGGTGTTTCGGATCGGTAATCACTGCAGCACGTCCGACCTCGGAACCGGTTCCCGCCGTGGTGGGTACTGCAATGACTGGTGCCATACCAGCCACCTTGACGCGTGTCCAGTTGTCTCCGACATCCTCAAAGTCCCACAGGGGACGATCCTGCCCCACCATGAGTGCGACAGCTTTCGCGGCATCCAACGCCGAGCCGCCGCCAAAGGCGATTACCCCATCGTGTCCGTTGTCTCGATAGAAGGAAACACCCTTATCGACATTTTCACCGCTCGGGTTCGCCTTGATGGCAGAGAACAGGCCAGCACTCAGTCCGCTTGACTTCAGCCTGTTCATCACCTGTTCGATCATGGGCAGCGCGGCAAGCCCGGGGTCGGTGATCAGCAGTGGGGATTGCATTCCCATGTCCCTGCACAGGCCGGGCAACTCGTTCACGCGGCCGGTGCCTGTCTTGATGTTGGTGGGATAGTTCCAGTTTGCGTTTAATTCCTGCATGACGTTCTCTTAGAGTTCGGTTTTGATATGGAATGATTTTGGCCGGGTGAGTGATTCATAACCCAGCACCGAAAGGCTGCAGCCACGGCCCGAATGTTTCACACCGGTCCAGGCAAGCCCCGGATCGAGATAGTCGCAGCGGTTCATGAAAAAGGTACCGGTCTCCAGCTGCCGGCCGAGTTCCACGCCCTTGTCAATATCGCTCGTGAAGATGGCTGCAGTCAGCCCATATTCACTGTCATTCATCAGAGCTATGGCTTCCTCGTCGGAGCTTACCTTCTGGACACCCACGACCGGACCGAAACTCTCTTCGGTCATCAGGCGCATACTGTGATCCACATTGCTCAGCAGCTGCGGCGCAAGATAGGGTGTGCCGGGCTTGTCGAGGGGGAAATCGTCTGGCGAAATATGCGCAAGGGCACCCTGACCAATCGCTTCCTGCGTCTGCTTGCGGACGAAATCAGCCGCACTGGCCCGAACAACAGGTCCGAGCGTCGTTTCCTGTTCATCGGATCGTCCCAGTCTCAGGCTCTTCACCCAGGCGATGGCCTGCTGCAGATACTCATCGTAAACCGACTCATGAACATAGATGCGCTCGATACCGCAGCAGGACTGCCCGGAATTGAAAAAGGCACCATCCATGGTGACATCCACGGCGTGGGGAATGTCGGCGTCGGCACGGACATAGGCGGGATCCTTGCCACCCAGTTCCAGACCAACGCCGATGAAGCGGCCTGCCGCAGCCTTCTCCACCATGGAACCGCCAGACACGGAGCCCGTAAACGCTACGTAATCAATGCGCTCTTCCTTGATGATGGCCTCGGTATCCTCATGGGTGAGGTGCAGGTACTGGAAAACCCCGTCTGGCAAACCGGCGGCCTGGAAGGCTTCGGCAAAGCGTTCGGCGCACAGGGGTGTCTGTGCCGAGTGTTTGAGAATGACACTGTTGCCAGCCAGTATGGCAGGCATGACGGCATTAATGGCAGTCAGGTAAGGGTAGTTCCAGGGGGCAATGACGAAGACCACGCCAAGCGGTTCGCGCTGTATCCAGCGTTCGAACCCCGGTTTGTCAGGTAACTTGATGGTTGCAAGACCTTCGTCGGCGAGGTCGATCATGGTGCGCGCGCGTTCTTCCAGTGCGGCTACTTCACCTGCCGCGGAACGGATAGGGCGCCCCATCTGCCAGGTAATTTCCCCGGCGATTTCATCTTTTTTCGCAACAAACGCATCAACAGCCTTGCTGCACAGCGCCTTTCGCTCACCCAGCGGACACGTTTTCCACTGCTTCTGCGCGGCCCTTGCACGGTCCAGTGTCGAATCAATCGTTGCCTTGTCGGCATAGTCTCTTTTGACGTAGACAGAGTCGTCAATCGGGCTGATGGTTATCTGTTCAGCGCACATTCAGGGTCCTCGTAATATTAATAAGGCGTGCGTTAGTTAGCCGACATAACCGCTCAGGACCGTCGGCCGCATGGACGCGGCCGTCGAGCGTAAAGGGATGTATTCACAAGGTGAATTGCCCTGCAGCAAGAGAGGGTGCCCTGGGGCACAGCGCGTCCTGAGCGGTTATGTCGGCTAACTAATGCACTCATTAGTGAAGCGGACAGTCGACAAAGGTCAGATAATTTCGAAATAGCGCTCCATTTCCCAGTCCGTGATGTGCTTGCGGAATTCGCGTTCTTCCCATTCCCGGGATGCGGCATAATGTTCGACAAAAGCGTCGCCAAACAGGTCGCGGGCTTCAGCAGACGATTTCAGCGCCTGTGCGGATTCCCACAGTGTGCGGGGCAGGGCAAGGTGCTCCGGATGTTGCTGATCGTACGCGTTACCCTTGATTTCCGGTTCCGGGTCCCGCTGCTGCTCGATTCCATACAGGCCGGCTCCCAGTGCCGCTGCCAATGCCAGGTAGGGGTTGGCATCGGCAGAACCGAGTCTGTATTCGACACGCTGGGACTTGTCACTGCCCGGGATCACCCGCAGCGCTGTCGTCCGGTTCTCTACACCCCAGCTGGCATCAGTCGGTGCCCAGAAACCGGGAATCAGGCGCGTGTAGCTGTTGACGGTTGGTGCAATCATGGACAGGAATTGCGGCATCAGGCGCTGCTGTCCGGCGACAAACTGCCTTTGAAT
>Ga0316189_10004940_pt1 | contig 12776 bp, 9 predicted proteins | sample LowCovwburrow_MG_FD_204930 | JGI IMG/M metagenome (GOLD analysis project Ga0316189, IMG submission 204930) | Coastal sediment microbial communities from Maine, United States - Lowes Cove worm burrow | ecosystem: Environmental > Aquatic > Marine > Coastal > Sediment | place: USA: Maine... | reverse complement strand
ATCACCTGAAAGCATTAATTAAATTATGTGCAGACCATAAAGTAAAACCTGTGGTGCATATGACGACCGATGGCCGTGATACTGCGCAGATGTCTGCATTGACCTTTCTTGCTGAACTCAAATCTATGCTCGAAGATGCTGATGGTAGTATCGCAACAGTGAGCGGCCGTTATTATTCGATGGACAGGGATAATCGCTGGGGCAGAACTGAGCTGGCCTGGAATGCGATGGTTAAAGGCGAAGGCCCTCGTGCAGAGAATGCGCGTTATGCCATCGAAGCGGCTTATGCTAATGATACAACCGATGAGTTCATTTTGCCGACAGTACTTGATGATGCGGATCTGATCGAAACTGGTGATAATGTTATCTTCTTCAATTTTCGTAATGACCGTTCTCGTCAGCTTACTGCGGTATTAAGCCAGGAGGATTTTGATGAATTTGATACCGGTGATTTTGAGGGCGCTTTGGTTACATGCCTGACTGAGTATGATCCTGAATTTTTATTACCTATCGGTTATGCGCCAGAGCGACCGCAGGCAACCGTTGCATCAGTGGTCAGCCGCGCTGGTTATAAACAGATGCATTGCGCAGAAACCGAAAAATACGCGCATGTTACTTACTTTTTTAATGGTGGAAAAAAGAAACCATTCGCCGGCGAAGATCACGTCATGGTGCATTCGCCAGACGTTGCCACCTACGATCTAAAACCGGAGATGAGTGCAGCAGGTGTTGCAGATAAGGTAATCGAAGGACTGGAATCTGGTGATTACGGATTTATCATGGTGAATTTTGCCAATGGTGATATGGTCGGCCATACCGCGGTGCGTGATGCTGTGATCAAGGCCGTAGAAGCGTTAGATAAAGAGGTTGGCCGGGTACTCGATGCTGCTGCAGAAACTGGTTTCTCAGTTATCCTGACGGCGGATCATGGTAATTGTGATGAGATGGTCGACCCGGTGACTCAGGAGCCGCACACGCAACATACCTTGTACCCTGTGCCATGTTTGATTATCGATGAAGTCAACTGGCACTTACGCCCTGGCTGTGATTTAAGTGCCGTCGCGCCAACCATTTTAGAGTTGATGGGATTGCAGCAACCGACATCGATGACCGGGAAATCGTTACTGCTCTGTGAGTATTGATCAGAGGCTCCTTAGAGTGATTGTGTATCTTATCGGCCTCAAAGGCGTTGCTTTCCACGTGCTGGGTTTACCTTTTAGTCGGCCAGTCTAATCCACTCGTCTAATCTACTCGTCTAGCCTGTTTGCGCGAATGAATTCGCACGCGCAAGCCAGATAGAAACACCGATATCTGTTTTTGAAAAATCAAACATGCTAACGTTTGTTAGCTTTGATTTCATCCATTTAAGACTCATTTTCCATTCCATATTTTTTAAGTTTGCGCCACAATGATACTCGATCGATACCGAGAACCTTGGCAGCGCGTGTGCGATTTTGTCCGCTGCGTTCCAGTACATAACGAATATAATCAGCCTCTCGCTCAACCAGTGTAGGAAGGTCAGCTGATTCTTTACGTACTACCTGAACGGTGTGATCTACCAAAGTGGCAGGTAAGTTCGCTACTTTCAGCTGACTTTCCTGCGCCAGCGCCACGCCGCGTTCTATAATATTCTCAAGCTCACGAATGTTTCCCGGATAGTCGTAATCTAACAATATTGCCATTGCAGCAGGGTCGATATCCTCTACAGCACGATTCATCTGGGCAGCATGTTTGCGTAAGAAATAAAATGCAAGGAGTGGAACATCATCACGGCGATCTGCTAACGGTGGCAAATGCATGCCAACCACATCAAGACGATAATACAGATCTTGTCGAAAGCGACCTGCGGCAATCTCATCTCGCAGATCACGATGAGTAGCAGCAATCAGCCGGATGTTTACTGGTGTGCATTTATTTGACCCCAGGCGCTGCACCTCTCGCTCCTGGATAACCCTCAATAACTTTACTTGCATGGCAAGTGACATCTCAGCTATTTCATCAAGAAACAGGCTGCCGCTGTTTGCTGCCTCGATAAGTCCTTTGCGTGATTCTGTCGCACCGGTGTACGCTCCTTTCTCATGGCCAAAAAGCTCATTAGCTAATAGATCCTCCTGCAGAGCGCCGCAATTGACTGCTTGAAAAGGTGCTTCATTCCTGTCGCTTTGTGCATGGATAAAGCGCGCTAGAAGTTCCTTGCCGGTGCCGCTTTCCCCGGTGATGAGTACATTAGTGTCAGTAGGTGCCACCTGTTTGGCTGTTTCTAACAAACGCTGCATGATGACATCCTGAGTAATAATAGATGGTCCGCTTTGCCTGTTAGTTAACTGCTCTTTAAGCTGTCTGTTTTCCTGTTTTAAATTGACCATCTCCAGTGCATTGCGTACAACCTCACGAACCTCATCCAGGCGAAAAGGTTTGGCAATATAGTGAAAGGCACCTGCTTTCATTGCCGATACAGCAGAGTCCAAAGTAGCAAAGCCTGTGATCAAAATTACAGCTGTATCCGGAGTCGTTTCTTTGACTCGCCGCAGTACAGCCATGCCATCAACTTTCTCCATTTGCAGATCGGTGAGAACGACATCAAATCGCTTTTTTTCTAATATTTCCAGTGCGCCCATACCGGTCATCCGGGTGGTTACATCGTAACCCTCTTTGCGACAGACATGGGCCAGGTTTTCAACAGCCGTTGCTTCGTCATCAACAATCAATATGCGAGCAATGTTCGAATTTGACTCAATCATTGCTCGAATCCTCTGCTGGTAACAAAATAATTACCTGTGTGCCTTTGCCCTGTTGCGAGGTAACCGCAAGACAGCCGTCATGCTCACGTACTATTTCCTGCACGATATACAGGCCCAGTCCAACGCCATGGCTGGAGCCATGCCCCGGTTCGCTGGTAGTAAAAAATGGGTCAAAAACTTTTGTAAGTAACTCAGCAGGAATGCCTGGACCGTCATCAGTAACCAGTATCTCAACAAAACGGCCTTCGTAATCGGTAATGCACTTGGGATCCCCTGCTATCTGAGCGCCATCAGGCATCATCGAAACACCCTTATCACATAAAACAGCACTGAGTCGTAAATGAACACCATCACCGCCGGCGTGCAAAGCATTCTGGATAAGGTTAATAAATAGTTGTTGAATGCGTTGCTTATCTACATTAAGGCAAAGAGTCTCTGGTACATTAATCGAGAGCTTAGCTGAAGACTGCTGCAGAGTTTTGCCGATGATGATCTGCGTTTCTTTAATGAGATCCAGTAATTTAATCTGATTCTTTTGAAAAACACGTTTACTGCCAAAGTCGAGCAAGGTGCGCACAATGTTACGTCCACGCTGTGTTTCACTGTCAATTTGTTGTAGCCATTTATTGAGCTGTTCGGGATCTGCTTCTGTTAATTCCTCAATAAGCAGCTGGCAGGAGGAAGAAATATTGGATAGCGGATTATTTAGCTCATGTGCCACACCGGAGGCAAGGATGCCCAACGAGGCCAGTTTCTCAGCTTGCAGCATTCGCTTCTGGTGTGTTTCCAGTTCTTTTAACATGCGATTAAAGGCGTTAGTAAAGGTGACAAATTCACGATCAGCTGATGGTGGATCTAAACGGTCAAAGTGCCCCCTGGCGATAGGCATCATGCTGGATTCCAGCTGCTGTATCGGAGTAACAACGACACGTTTCAAGTGTCGCCCGATGAGGTAAATCGAAAGCCCGATCATAAACAGAGATGTCAATAAAATCCAAAGAGACTCCCTGACTGCAGCTTCAAGCATTCGTCGTTCCTGGTCGGATAGTGCTTCAACGGACAGGTATATCTGGTGACCGAGTATTCGTATTTCATCTTGCAGTGTGGCTTGCTCGTTCGCTGATGCTACTTCCCATTCGGTCAGCCTGGTCCGATAAATATCTAAAGTCGTGCCCAGCAGCAGTGGATCTGATTCGTGCATAACTGCATCTAATACATCATGGTATTCATGTAGTATTTTCAGAGAATCTGCTGCATGTGTATCTGCCCGTAGCAAGGCACCCATGTCTGTATAGAGAAACAGATTTTTTTCTTCTCGCCGCATTTCTAGAACCGCGTCTTTCAAATCGGAAACAACTTCTCCCTCTGTTACCTGCCGCTCTAGAAATAGCAGGTCTGACATGGCAATTATGCCAAGTACCGCAGTACTGATGACTAGCGTGATATACGCGCTGGTGATTTTTCCACGCAAACTGCTGAGATCGAACAAAGTAGCCATTACAAAACGCAACCATGTGTTTCAAATTGCAACAATAGTAGCATAGGCTGCTGACCAGCGCCTAGCCTGTGTTAAACAGATCACTTCATTACTAAGCGTTGCATATTGCAACATTTAGAAAATACATATTAATTTAATTTATAATTAAATCAATAATTTAAGTGATATCTAATATTGGCATGACTGTTGCACTATAGAAACAAAACAGTAACGTGAGATTTTAGATTATGGCAAAACTTAGCGAAGACTTAAAACGAATGTTAACTGGCCTGGCCTACCAGAATGCTGGTGATTTTTTATCCAGAACTGAAAAAATGAAAGTGCTTGATGGCGGTTTGAAAAAATCGCAGGTAGATACCCAAGTAAATACTCAAGTAAAATCAACGGTTACACTACAAAAGGTTAAAACCTGCAACGTTGAGACAATGGCGGCAGTTAAACATATTGCGCTCATTAATAATGGCGAAGGAATAAATGCTTCTCTGGATTACGCCATTGAATCAAGCCTGAGGCAAAACGCTCAAATTGATCTGCTGATTCATGGTGCTACAGATTTGGATAAGGTCGCAGCACTTGAGAAGAAAATACAGGATGCCGGTGTTTACTCTCAAAAAATTCAAATTGAAGGTAATAAGGTCGATAGCATTATTGATTATGTTGCTAAACAGCCTTCTCTTATTTTTATTATCGCAACGCCAGACGACGCTGTTGCAAAAGCACTTATTGAAGAAGTCTCAGCTAAGCGAAGTAATCGTGTTCATGTTCCATTTGTGCTCATTAAAGATGAGATTACGGTAAGCGCACTGACGCAGACTGCGGCCTGATACCCACGCCAGATTAAATCTATACCTCGTGCTGTGTACGGCGCGATAAAACAAACAGAGAATAAGAATGAACAAACTAGCTGATGAAGAACAAACTGTCACCACACCTGGAATAGTTAATAAAAAACAACTTATTGCTGCAGTAATATTTGCTGCTCTGGCTTTATTCCTTGCCAGTGTTGTCCCCACGGTTGAAATTGCCTGGGTCAGTGCCATTTTGGTATTAACCATTTATCTTTTTGCCTTTGAAATTGTCGGTGTTGATGTTGCTGCCGCCACCGTCATGGTATTACTGGGACTCACGACTTTGTTAGCACCCTATATGGGGCTGGAACAGGGGCTGGTAGATAATAAACACCTGTTCGATGGCTTTGCTTCTAATGCGGTAATGTCGATTATCGCTGTGATGATCATCGGCGCAGGCCTGGACAAAACCGGTATCATGAGCAAAGTGGCTGCTTTCATTCTGAATGTCGGTGGTACCACTGAAACACGTATTATTCCGATCATTTCAGCAACGGTTGGTTTTATTTCTTCATTTATGCAAAACGTTGGTGCGGCAGCTCTTTTCCTGCCGGTCGTTTCTCGTATCTCGGCACGCTCCGGTATACCCATGTCACGTTTACTGATGCCGATGGGTTTTACAGCCATCCTCGGTGGCACCATGACCATGGTTGGCTCAAGCCCGTTAATTTTGCTCAATGACCTGATTCTCACTTCCAACAAAGCCTTGCCTGCTGAGCACCAGATGGAAACCTGGGGGCTGTTCTCTGTTACGCCGGTTGGTGCCGCATTGATTGTTACCGGTATTGTTTACTTTGTGGTGGCGGGTCGTTTTGTATTACCAAAAACTAAAAGCGAGAGCAGCACTACTGGTACCGATCCGATGCAGTATTTTCACGATGTTTATGGTGTCGATTATCAGATATGTGAGCTAGTGGTAGTAAAAGAAAGCAGTCTTATAGGTAAGCAATTTGACGAGATTGAGAGTGCTTATCGAGTACGTATTATCGCCAACAAGTTGTCTGGCGAAGCGGCAATGATTGGTCCCGGCACCCTGGCGCGGGATACCGTGGTTCTTGAAGGTATGGTATTAGGTGTCGTTGCAGACCCTCGTGACCTTAAACACTTTGTGCAGAAATATAACCTTAAAAAACGCAGTCAGTTACGTACTTTTTCTGAAGCACTTTCAACCAATAAAGCAGGTATCGCAGAAGTCGTTATTCCACCGGGTTCCAGTTTACTTGGTAAGAGTGCACGTGATATCTGGATGCGCAAAACCTATGGTCTGGCATTGATTGGCCTGCATCGTGATGGCGAGACACTGCGCGAAGGCGATGATATTCGTAATATGGCTTTTCATCCTGGTGACACTCTGGTGGTGCATACACCGTGGAACGCACTGGAAAGAATTGAAAAAGACCGTGACTTTGTGGTGGTAACCACTGAATACCCGCGTGAAGAAGAAGTACGTCCCCACAAGATTCTGCCTGCATCTATCTTTTTCGGCATCGCGCTTTTCATGGTGTTATTTACTGACATCAGACTTTCTGTTGCGCTACTGACCGGTGCCATGGGTATGGTATTATCGGGTGTGTTAAATATTGAAGAGGCTTACGAGGCAGTGAGCTGGAAAACAGTATTTCTACTTGCTTCACTTATTCCTCTTGGGCTCGCTGTGGAGACAACCGGAACCGCAAAATGGATTGCCGAACAGGTTCTGTCGGTTGTGGGTCATATGGACATCTGGGTTATACAGACAGCGGTAGCAATACTGGCAACATTTTTCACGCTGGTCATGTCTAATGTAGGCGCTACTGTACTGCTAGTGCCATTAGCGGTTAATATTGCAATCGGTGCCGGCGCTAACCCGGCTGTGTTTGCACTGACTGTTGCCATTGCAACCTCTAACTCTTTCCTCATTCCGACGCATCAGGTTAATGCTTTGATCATGGGGCCGGCAGGTTATCGTGTGACTGACTTTATGAAAGCGGGCGGCATCATGACGGTGCTGTTCCTGATTGTTATGATGACCATGATGAATCTGGTATTTTAGGCCTAATATTTCAGGAACCCAATAATAATGAAAACTAAAAATATAATATTTAAATTGATACCTGCTTTGCTGCTTGTTTTACTTCCTGGTGCAGTAATGGCTGCTGAACACGCAGAAACCCGTATGGACCTGACAGATCACTGGATAGGTTTTTTATCCATTGGTATATTTGTCCTAGCTTATGTGCTGGTGATGGTAGAAGAATTTACCCATCTACGCAAATCGAAACCAGTCATTCTTGGTGCTGGTATTATCTGGGGCATCATTGGCTGGTTTTATACCAACCATGGAATGACAACCATTGCCGAGCATGCTGTACGACATAATCTGCTGGAATATGCCGAGCTGATGCTCTTCCTGCTGGTGGCGATGACCTATATCAACACCATGGAAGAGAGGCGGGTATTTGACGCACTTCGTGCCTGGTTGGTTCGCAGCGGTTTTGGTTTTCGTGCGCTATTCTGGATAACTGGTATTCTGGCCTTTTTTATCTCGCCGATAGCCGACAATCTGACGACAGCATTATTAATGTGCGCCGTGGTACTGGCAGTGGGTGGCGACAACAGCAAGTTCGTTACACTGGCATGTGTCAATATCGTTGTCGGTGCCAATGCGGGCGGTGCATTTTCCCCCTTTGGCGACATCACCACATTGATGGTATGGCAGAAAGGAATTGTAGAATTCTGGACATTTTTCGCTCTCTTTATCCCGTCAGCAGTTAATTTTCTGGTACCGGCGGCGATAATGCATTTTGCCGTTCCCGATGTTAAACCCGATGCATCAGGCGAGAATGTGCAGATGCAACGCGGTGCAAAACGTATCATTATGTTGTTTCTTGCAACCATTGCCACCGCAGTTTCGTTCCATAACTTTTTCAACATGCCGCCGGTTATCGGTATGTTAACCGGTCTTGCTTATCTGCAATTGTTCGGTTATTACCTGAAAAAAACAGCACACAAAGAGCTTCGTGATGTACCCGATAATATAGAGCATGATGAGGAGATGGGTTCACCTGTGCCATTCGATGTATTCTCCCCGGTAGCAAAAGCAGAATGGGATACCTTATTCTTTTTCTACGGTGTGGTTCTTTGTGTCGGTGGTCTCGGCTTCCTGGGTTATTTGGGCCTGGCTTCCGAGATGATGTATACCGGTTGGGGTGCGACCAACGCCAATATCGCTGTCGGCGTACTATCTGCCATCGTTGATAACATCCCGGTGATGTTTGCTGTGCTTACCATGAATCCTGATATGTCGACCGGTCAGTGGTTGTTAGTTACCTTGACCGCCGGTGTTGGCGGTTCATTGCTGTCGGTCGGTTCAGCAGCGGGTGTTGCGCTCATGGGGCAGGCACGTGGTAAATACACTTTCTTTGGTCATCTCAAATGGACACCAGTGATAGCCCTTGGTTATATTGCGAGTATCTATGTCCATATGATGGTTAACAGCGCTTATTTCACTGCAGGCTAATAACAATTGAAATCAGTCTTGCCGCAGATCGGACAGGGGTTGTCAGTTCGGCATATGAGGGGTGGGGCAAGGTGATGGCGTATCTTATCGGCCAATAATGGAGTGATTTTCCTCGTCTTGGGTTAGTGTTTCTAGCAAGCAAATCTAACTTGCTAGTCTAACCTACTCGTCAGGCCTACTCGTGCGAATGAATTCGCACGTGGAACCTAAGTGGAAACACTAATGCCTGTTTATGAAAAATCAAATCTGTGCGGGTCTTCAATATTGTGGATAGTTCGTCCCTGTACCGCCTAAGCCGCAATACCCATTTGGGTTCTTCGCCAGGTATTGCTGGTGATAATCTTCCGCATAATAAAACTCTGGTGCATCTAAAATTTCTGTGGTGATCTGACCGTAGCCTTTTTTTGCCAGTGCCTGCTGAAAAAAACCGCATGTGGCTTCAGCGGTTTTTCGCTGATCTTCATTGAATATATAAATGCCAGAACGGTACTGCGTACCGCGGTCGTTGCCTTGTTGCATGCCCTGTGTTGGGTCATGTGATTCCCAGAAAGTTTTGAGCAACTGCTCAGTGCTGATTTTTTCTGGGTCGTAAACCACCAGTACTACTTCATTGTGCCCGGTTTTGCCGCTGCATACTTCCTCGTAGCTGGGGTTAGGTGTTAAGCCTGCAGCGTAACCAACGGCCGTCGTGTAGACCCCTTCAAGCTGCCAGAATTTTTTTTCTGCTCCCCAGAAACAGCCCATGCCGACAATAATCTGTTGCAGACCATCGCAGAACGGCGGCTGCAGAGCGTTGCCATTAACAAAATGTTTATCCGTTACAGGCATACGAGTTTCACGACCTGGTAGTGCCTGGTCTTCAGTGGGTAAGTCTTGTAGCCCCATGTTTTGTCTCTTTTTATTTCAAATTAATGTGTATTTATAATATATCAGTGTTTCCAGAAACTTAGCATACCGTTATTTGAGCAGAAATTTGCCTGTTCGACGAATGGATATTGATTTCTATACTTGTTATAAATAAGATGGTTCTAATGTAGTTTTATCGGTACGGATTTTAGTGCCGTTTATTACAGTAATCCGCAGCAGTATTTCAAGCAGTGTAACGGTACCTGTTAATCAGTAAATACCTAATTGAGTATAAAGGTTTCTCTATGAAAACACTCCAGACAAATAAATCAATTTTTGCTTTAATTTTCGCTGTACTTATTTTAACGGTGCTGGTCTCGTGTGGTGGCTCCAGTACTAATACTGCCATTTCGGATACAGGTCGCGTTTCGTTATTGATCACAGATGGACCTAGCAATGATTTTGATCAGATCAATATAACGCTGGAATCTATTAGTTTTCTTTGTGAAGATGGTGATGCTAGTTGTTCTGAGGTTATTCTGTTTGAAGAGACGCGAGTCATTAATTTACTCGCTCTGCAGAACTACTCTGATCTGCTGTCAACAACGACTGTATCCGCAGGTACTTATAGTAAAATCAGGCTGGAAGTCAGCAAGGTGGAGCTAGTTAAATTAGATATCGATGGTATGGTATTGAGTACTGATCCTGCAAAACTGTCCAGTGGCAAAATTGACCTGAATCCACAGGTCTCATTTGATGTTGTCGGTGGCGATGATCTAGTTATCGAGCTTGATATGGATGCAGAAAAATCCATCCATATTGTTGAAACGGGTAATGGTAAATTTATTTTCCGTCCTGTTATTTTTGTCAACATACTGGGTGAAGAAGAATTAAAACTGGTAATCCTGGAAGATCGAAAAGTGTTGGCAACTGACACTGGCTTTCAACTGTGTGAAATGGAAGTAGTCGAAGTAAATGATGAATGTCTTGAGCTTTTGACTTCTGATAACACTGTTATACAGGATAAGCAGATTGATGTAGTTATACCGCCTGAAGATATTGAAGATAATGATATTGTCGCAGTGTTAGGTAAACTGGGTCATGGCAGCATAAATGCACTGCATATAGTGATTGCGGCAGATGCGATAGAGCTACACAATCATGCCTTGTTTACAGGCAAAGCCACCTCTCCTGTAGCCGTTGATGCAAGCTTTGGCATGGAAACAGATAATGATAATGATCTGGTTACGCCAGGAACTGCGTTGACCGTAACGCTTGCGCCAAGTTCTCGTGTTTTTGATAAGTATGGTAGCGAAGTTGCTCGCGATAATATAAAAGTGGATATTTCCGATCTTGATGTTTTTGGATTGGCACAACCTGAAATTGCTATTGTTACTGATGTTAAAGCTGCATTTGCTATCGTTAATAATGATATTTTAGATGATAATATTTCAGGTGCTATCGTTGATATTACTGGTTCAGAAATCACTATCGAAATCGACAATGAATCAAGTATCACATTCGAATGTGCCGATGTGGCCGATGCTAAACTATTTTTACTTGAAACTGTGGCTGGCAATATCAGCTCTGAGCAAACGACGATTAATCAATTATTAGTCGGCATGAGTGTTGATGTTTACGGTGAATATGGAGCTTCAAGCTGTCTGTCTGCTGACGTTGTTTTAGTGACTGCACTGCCGTTGCCGTAGTTAATTGAGAGTGAGTGATTATTTAATGATAATGAAATTTTTCCTGCGTTTATTTTTTATCGCGTTGATTGCTGTCGCGTTTAATGTTCATGCTTCTGATCTGGCAAAAGAAAAACGCTGGGCGGACCAGGTGGTCGATGCCATTCTTGATGGTGATGCTGTCTGGCTGAATGATGGCAAAAGCGATTTTCTTGGCATCTACACTGAAGCCGAAGCCATAACTGATACAAGCAAAGGTCGTGCAGTCATCGTTATGCATGGCACTGGCATTCATCCTGACTGGCAGCAGGTGATACAACCGTTACGAGTCGGTCTGACTGAGCATAACTGGAACACGCTATCGATCCAGATGCCGATTCTGGCCAATGAAGCCGAGTATGTTGACTATGCGCCATTATATGATGAAGTCGCAGCACGCGTTGATGCCGCTATCAAATACCTGAAAGACAATGGCTCAGAAGATATCGTGTTGCTCGGTCACAGTCAGGGCTCGGCGATGACGGCTTATTACCTATCCAGTTCTTATCTTTCTGGGGCAAAACGGGCTGGAGCAAAGCAGAAGATCAAAGGTTTTGTTGCTATCGGCTTAGCCGCGTTTGCAAAAGATGAACGTATGAACAGCATCCTGTCGCTGGAAAAAATCACTATTCCGGTACTTGATCTATACGGCGATGAAGACCTGGAAAATATACTGGCGACAGTTGATGTGCGGGCAGCCGCGGCAAAAAAAGCCGGCAATAAAAACTACACACAGATCAAGATTACAGGAAACCATTTCTTTGACGGTCAGGATGAAATGTTGTTGAAGACGGTGGCTGACTGGTTAGAGAAAACCACAGGTCGATAACATCAGGGCGCTAACATCAGGCTGCCAGTGTCACAGCATCAAGTTATACATCGATAGGGTTATATTAGATTATTCAAGCTTCTGTTAGAATCCGCTGCCTTTCCTTTTAAGATAATCAAAGAGTCCAAGCTATGTTCCGATTGGGATGTGATAACCGTGTCTGTGTACAAAATGAAGTTCTGTCTGGCCTGACGGTAGCGTTAGCACTGGTGCCAGAAGCGGTAGCATTTGCTTTCGTCGCTGGTGTAGAACCTTTAGTGGGCCTGTACGCCGCTTTTATGGTGGGTTTGCTGGCCTCTATTTTTGGCGGACGCCCCGGCATGATATCAGGTGCAACAGGTGCTATGGCAGTGGTGATGGTTTCGTTGGTTGCGGACCATGGCGTGGAATTTTTGTTTGCAGCCGTCGTGCTTACCGGTCTGATACAGATTCTTGCTGGTGTACTGAAGCTGGGGAAATTTATCCGTATCGTTCCACACCCGGTGATGCTGGGTTTTGTTAATGGTCTGGCGATTGTTATCTTTCTGGCGCAGATGCAAAACTTTCAGGTCGATGTAAACGGCACGACCGAGTGGATGAGCGGACAGCCATTGATGATATTAGGCGGTCTGATTTTGCTGACCATGCTGATAATTAAGTTCCTGCCTAAATTGACCACTGCAGTACCATCTTCACTGGCAGCTATCGTTTCTGTCTCTTTGCTGGTTATCTTTTTAGATATTGATACCCTTACGGTCGGTGACCTGGCTTCTATCAAAGGTAGTTTTCCGCAGTTTCATATTCCCGAT
>Ga0316189_10004939_pt1 | contig 12776 bp, 10 predicted proteins | sample LowCovwburrow_MG_FD_204930 | JGI IMG/M metagenome (GOLD analysis project Ga0316189, IMG submission 204930) | Coastal sediment microbial communities from Maine, United States - Lowes Cove worm burrow | ecosystem: Environmental > Aquatic > Marine > Coastal > Sediment | place: USA: Maine... | reverse complement strand
AAGGGTTCAGGCTCTGAGCTGATGTGCTGATCAGCCCCGCTGAAAGGACGTTCATCCTCGGCAGCCGGATTGTTCACCAGCTGGAACTCCCAGCCGATGAATTTCTCGCCGACGGAGCCATGAGGAAAGAATAGTGTTGCCTCCAGGTCCAAGGCGAAAGAGGTGAGTGATTGAGCGCCGCCCTCCCATACAATTTCTACCTCAGCGTAGTAGGTTTGCTCTTCGTAAGTAAACGCTGAAGAAAGAGGAACAACGATCCCGTGACCATCGTCACAGGTGAGGAAATCGAAGATGAAGCGCAGGTCCTTTTCGCCAAAACCCGTTCCTGCCGGTGCACTCAAGACTACCTTCGTTCCATCATAAAGGGTAAGATCCTCCTGCTCGGAGGTAAAGAGAAAGCTGAAACGATTGCTCACTGAATCCAGGCCCGCACCAGAATCAGGTCGCTGGCGCGGCTGGTCTTCATGACCGCTCATGCTGAATTTATCCAAGGGTTGGGTTCCCCTGGCTACGGACGGATCATCAGGGAAGGCGCTGCCAAACTGGTTCGCCCCTTCCCACTCATAGATACCCCCGCCTTTATCCGCAAGGTAATCGAGGACCAGGTTATCCAGAATGAGCTGTTCGCGATCTTGTAATGAACTGTTGGACAGGTCCACACTAAAAAGCGTAGAAGTTGCATTCCAGTACGAGTTGCTTGAGGTCTCCAGGTCTCGGGTATTAAAAGGCAGGTTTGCGTGCCCTTCGTCAAGCTGCATGATCTCATCGGAACTGGTGCGGGCGCTGATCCCGAAGGTGAAGCTGATCTGGTGGTCCTCGTCGGGGCCAAAGAGGAGAGAACCGTCACTGACCCAATCATCCGAGTCGCGTTGGCAGCGGATCCATATGAAGCGCTCACCCCTTACCCAGCGAACGATGGAGAAGGTGTCAGTGGGGGCGGTAAGCGTCCGATTCTCATGGAGGCTGTTCAAGCTCATGGCCAGATAGATCGGCCGCTTGCGATGGTCGTCATTGGGCAATGACTGGTCCACCAGTGTCTTGGCCAGAAAAGCGTCTGAAGCCAAGCTTATACGCATGAAAATGGGCTCTTGCGTAGAGGCAGTTTGGAAATCATCATCATTGACCGTAATACGTAAAAAACCGGCAAGTTCCGAACTACCACGGTAATTGACATTACGAATGCTGGTGTTTATCTCTATGTCGGCGAACAGGGGGACAACCCACAGGATAAATATTAATTTCCTCATCGTTCAGCTCCTGATTGGTAGGTATTTGGCGTGGCCCGATTCTCCCATACGAAACTGGCGTCATGGCTACCGCGCAATGCGGTTATTGCACAGGGCTGACTGGTCTCCACGATGAAATAGGTCCCGTCGTTAGTTGGGTTCAGTACCTGGAGGAGTTTGGCCATGGGCTCTAGCGAGTCCAGTTTCTGGACGGTCTTAGCCAAGCCATCGTATTCTGTGATGGTTACGCTAGCGGAAACATCACCCAGATTGACAATAGCCAGGCTGTCGAAGGTCTGGTTCGGTTCACCCGAATTAACGCGCCAGCTGAAAGCTCGTTCGGCAGTTTCGTGTACATGGGCGAGCGCTTTGCCATCGCCAATGGCACGATAGCTAGCGCCGACCTTGATATCAGTCGCCGCAGCGATGCGCAGATGGGAGAGCGCCTCGCCAAAAACCTCGGGCGCGGGCTGGAAAAGCCTTTGGCCCGCGAGAAGGCAGCCGGCATAGGCACCCAAGTCATTGCCTTGTTTGTCGTAGCCGTAGAGCAGGAAGCCCCGATCTTCGTCAGCCGTGTTGGCAAAGGTAAGGGTGGTATGGAAGTTCCCGTCCGCAAGGGTAATATGTGGCAGGAACCGATCATCCCCCGATGGTTTGAAGGGCGTAAAGCTGCCCTGCCCGGCAAGCAACATGTGGGGGGCGCACCTGCGTGCTTGATCAACCCCATCGAAGGGGGCCTCGTCTGCGGTGCCAGCGTGTAGGGCAATCTCCAGCCACCAGTCCAATTGCGGCGTGCCATCCAGAAGTCCCTCGACCCCGACCAATTCGGCTTCCACGGTTAAAAGAAGGTCTTGGAGGCCGTCTCGGCCACCGTTCCAGGACAGGCGCAGCTGTCTATACAGCGTTCGCGCACCCAATTGAAAGGCCGATTCCGGAACCACTCTGGCCACTCCAGCCCCTTGGCAATTGGTGAAGAGCGCCGCGTTTTCTCCTTCGAAGCCCATATTCCCCTTGCTGGTTAATACAAGTGAAGAACCGTCATTGAAATAAACTGGTAAGTGTGTTCTTTCATCTTCTGCCCTCAAGGCGACAGAAAAGGACCCGCGAGTGGAAACGAAACCATCACCCGCAGAACGGATCAGCGCATGGCTATCAGCTGCAACGGTGCCTGACTCAACCGCATTGACGTCCTTGCCGCGTGCCAATACCCAGCCACCTGAGAAGTTGAACGGCAGGGTTTCGGTTCTGGCGAATAGACCTGGCGAAACCTCGGCATCGGAACCAAAGACCTCTACATCATGCGCGAGTAGTTCACCAATTTTCAGCTCGCTCATCGTCAGGTCAAAGCATAGCAAGGTAGAGACGGCATCGGCCTCTCCCATGTAATCCAAGTTTCGCGTATTGGAGGGAATGCTGTTCTTCGAAGTGGCGTGGTCGAAAACGCTGGAACGGGCGCTTATTCCTAGAGTCCAACTGACCTTTTCGTCAGAGCTGGGTGGGTAAGTGCCGCCCATATCATCATCTATCCACGTGCTGGAATCACTTTGCACCTTGACCCAAACCAGGGTTTCACCGGCTACCCACCTGACAATGGAAACCGCGTCAGCGGGAATGTGGTTAACAATGTCACGGGTAGTGATCAACTCCGTGGCCAGGTAGATCGGTTTAGACAGCCGTTCATCCCCGCTGTTCTGGTCCACAAGGGTATCGGCAAGCCGGGCACCCTGAACCAACGCCACAGTATAATAAATAGGGTCTTCCGGGGAAGCGCCGGCGAAGTCATTGTCATTACAGGTGAAGGTAAGGCTTCCTGCCTGCTGGTGTTCACCGCGATAGTAAACATCGTTGATGGAAGCCTGCATTTCAATATCGGCGAACAGGGAGCACGCAACAAAAAGCAACAAAAAAGAACGGGACATATTTTTACCTCTCTCGGAATTCAGGCAAACCCTGGTTTGACGGCACAATGACTGATTGAGCAAGAGTCGGGCCATACCTGCGGGAACAAGTTCAGTCCACGTGTTTCATACTCCAAATGAGTTGACAGTTCTGCTAGCAAAGGTCATTTTAATTCTTCGTCACCTTCTCTGGAGACGGGTGCCTTCTCACCACCGTGCGGGACACTTTCCTGACCGGGGGAAAAGTACGAGCCTTTTCACACCTTGTTTTCGATTCTAACAGGTCAGGGGTTGCGTCGAGATCCAAAAAACAAAAATGGTGTGATCGGGAAACGGAACCCGGTTAGAGTAAAGACCAGATTTAATAGAGTAAAGACCAGATTTAATGAGGCTAATTCGTATGAAAACGATTAGGGTTAACGCAGCTGGACCTGGAACTGATCCAACTTTTATCAAAACCTCAATGACCCCATCGCTTTGTACGGAGCTGGTTGGTCCCAGGCGTCCAGAACGGACCAAAGCCAGGGGTCGAGGTACGTTCTGAACGTAGAGAACGGACCAAAGCCAGGAGTCAATGTACGTTCTGAACCTAGAGAATGGACCAAAGCCAAGAGTCAATGTACGTTCCGAACGCCCCAAACAGACCAGGATCAGGGCCAAAGGCCCGTTCGAGACAACCCGAATAGAAGATAGCCAGGAGTAGGGGTCTGTTGGGCAAGACGCAAACAGGGTGGAACGTCCTGGCCTTTCTGGATCACAAGGATTTTTCCTTGATCTGGCTTGATGTCCTCCCAGCGGAGCGCGGCAACCTCGCTACGACGAAGCGCGTAGAAAAAGAGAAACTGGACAATGATATAATCTCGGAACTTCGTCTCGCTGAGGAAGGGGCACCTTTTGACCACGAAACACACGAATTAAACGAATAAGATTTCAAGTTGCTGAGATGGTAGCCGTTCCATTCTTGAGATGACCGATCTCGAACAAGTGAAGGAGGGGTAGATGGCCGATTGAGTTTCGCCGATCGAACGGACCATTCTCAGTCCAACCATCCATTCGTCTTTTTTATCAGGATGTGAAGCTCAAGCAAGAATACATTCCTGACTTCTTGTGCTTCGATAAAATCGTCCTTGAAATAAAAGCAGTGGAGCACTTGAACGATCGCCATCGCGCCCAGATTTTCAATTATCTGAAGGGCGGCAGACATCATTTGGGAATACTGGTTAATTTTAGTCACCATCCAAAGGTAGAGTACTAGCGTATCGTTTTCGATTGAGATTCGTGTAATTCGCGTCATTCGTGGTAGATACTCTCTTACTCCCATGTTTGCGTCCAACTCCGTCTTCCATGGATTGTGGTTGATACTTACAAATATCAATACTATTCCTTACCACCCATAGCCAAGTATCCCGGCTAAAAAGGCCTCCGAAATGGGGACGACATACACCAAGCATTTTGGGAGACCTCGCAAAAACGGGTAGTTTGGATAAACTCTATCAGCCTTCATCCGCCCACTCGCTTGATGAGGCGAATTGAGGCATCACGGATGAGTTCTGAATCATTTCACGAGACCATCGCGAGACCAGGGACGCTAGAGCCGTGGTAAGCCAGGCTGGAGGAGTATGCCGAGTCCCAGATTGATGGATGAATTCCCTGCCTGGTTCGTGTTGGAAGGCGTCGGGTCGTTGTCATAGGATAATGAACAAGGCCTCCTCGATACAAGTGACCCGGCTTATCAGCCCCCCTAGCACACAACAATTTTGTTGGTCACACTATGGCTCTCGTGATCTCATATCATGCGATTGCCCTGGATTAATCATGGTATATATTGATTTATCCAATTAACCATGGTTAATTCTTGGTAGTTTTAGGTTGCGGACAGTGAGGGGCTAACTTTTGCGCCAAGGCGGCTAGGGCGACGGAGGAGGAAACGCCGCCACGCCTGTTCCAAAGCCGGAAGCCTCGGTGTAGTTGGTTATATGACACTGGCGACAATTTGTCCGTGGACCGTGACCGGGTCGCAAGTTGATCGCCGCCTGAGTGCCGATATGACAGGTTTCGCAGGCCTGCTCGCGGTAATTGTCCAGCCGATGCGGAATATAGGGTGGCAGGAACGGCTGCGGCATGGCCACGATTTCAGGTTCAGCGAGACCTGTCAGGGTATTGGCCACGAACAAGGCATCTGTCAGTGGCTCCACATGGCATTGGGTACAATTGAACCAGGTGGGATGCGGTGTCACAGCCGCCACAATCCGACCCTCGGCCTGCATCCCTTCGCCATGACAGGCAAGGCAGTTTTCTCGACCTTCAGAACGGACGCCGTGTGGTATCACGGGTGGCGCACCATGAAAGGCCCTTAATTCGGCTCTCGCCTCTCGAGCCACGGGTTCGACCCCGCCGGTTTCTGTCCCCTGACCACAACCTACCAAGACGAGGAGGATGGGGACCCAGGTCCATTTAATCAAGTACATGGCATCCTCCCTATACGGTGACCTTTTCAACCCGAACCGCGCATTTCTTGTAGTCGGGTTGTTTAGAGAGCGGACAGTGGGCGTCAAGCGTTAATTCGTTGATCAACTTGGATTCGTCGAAAAAAGGCACAAACAGGTTGCCCCGTTTGGGCACGCCGCGCCGGTCAATGGCCGCTTCTAGAATGATCTCGCCGCGACGGGAAACCAACTTGACCTTGGCCCCATCAGACACACCCATTTCCCGGGCATCCTCTGGATTCAACTCTACATAGGCCGAAGGCATGGCCTGGTGCAGCTGTTTTACGCGGCGCGTCATACTGCCTGTATGCCAGTGCTCGACTACACGGCCCGTGCATAACCAGAAGGGGTAATCGCCGTCTGGTTTCTCCGGTGGGTCCACATAGGGACGCTGCCAGATGACCGCACGATTGCCGAATTTCTTGTTGCCGTAGAATGAAAATTCTTCGCCTTTTTTGACATAGGGGTCAGAACCTTCACGATAGCGCCACCGGGTTTCGCGGCCGTTAATCACCGGCCAACGTAGGCCGCGGGCCTGTTTCAGCTCTGAATAAGTGGCTACGTCCTTGCCCACTCCAAGGGTGAACTGGCGGTACTCTTCGTACAAGCCTTCGCCTTGAGCCGCTTCATCTGCCCAGGGGAACAGATCGCCGTAGCCCATGCGTCGGGCCACTTCGATCAGCTGCCAGCTATCGGCCGTGGCTTCGCCCGGGGGGTCAACCAATTTGTCCCATTGCTGCGTGCGCCGTTCAGAGTTACCGAAACAGCCCTCCCGCTCAATCCAGGCTGCCGATGGCAAGATGACATCGGCAATCGCCGTGGTGGGTGTTGGGTAGATATCGCTGACCACGATGAAGGGTTTGTGCTTCTTCAAGCCCTCGTTGAAATGGTTCAGATCGGGCAAGGTGACCATGGGGTTGGTTACTTGAACCCACATGGCCTTTAACTCACCGGTTCCCAACTTGCGGAACATGCTCATGGTGTGGTTGGAGGGTTTTGGGGCCAGTTTGCCCGCAGGCAGTTTCCAGATTTTTTCGGTAAATGCCCTGTGTTCCGCATTGGCCACCAGGCGTCCGCCTGGCAGGGCGTGGGTCAAGGTACCTACTTCGCGTACAGTGCCACAGGCAGAGGGCTGCCCCGTTAAGGAGAAGGGGCCATTACCCGGTTCCGAGATTTTACCCGTTAGCAAGTGAATATTGTAGATCAGGTTGTTGATCCAGGTACCGCGTGTATGCTGGTTGGCGCCCATGCACCACAGGCTTACGACTTTCTTATCCGGCGCTCCGAAGAGCGCGGCCAGTTCGCGGATTTGACCCTGCGGCACACCGGAAATCTCTTCCACGTATTCCGGCGTGTATTTCTTGACAAAGGCCTTGTACTGATCGAAGCTGATTTCGCGTTCGTTTTTCTTATACGCCTTGCCGCCGCGCATTCCAAAGCCGATATCCTCGTTGTCGGCGCGGAAAACACAGTGCTTCTTCACGAAAGCCTCGTTGACCTGACCCTTCTCAATGATCAAATGGGCAATCCCGTTGGCAATGGCCAGATCTGAATGAGGATCCATCAGCAAGACTGAATCAGAAGCTTCCGAAGTGCGCGTCTTGCGGGTGGCGATGTCAATCAGTTTGACCCAGTTGGCCTTGCGCCTGCGTTCGGTGATACGCGAGAACAAGACGGGGTGCATCTCGGCCATGTTGTTGCCCCAAAAGACGAAGACATCGCCCTGTTCGAAGTCGTCGTAACAACCCATGGGCTCGTCTTTGCCGAAGGATTTGACAAAACCCACCACGGCCGATGCCATGCACAGACGCGCATTGGCTTCTACGTTGTTACAGCCCAGTCCACCCTTGATGAACTTGTTGGCCGCATAGCCGTCCTGAATGGTCCACTGACCCGAACCATAGACACTCACCGCATTGGCGCCATGCTCGTCGCGAATCTCTGAGAAGCGTTTGGCAATCAAGTCCAAGGCCTCTTCCCAGCCTGCTTCTACATAAGCCCCATTTTTTTTGATCAGGGGTTTGGTAAGTCGATCCTTGCCATAGAGCACGTAGGGCAAGTGGTAGCCCTTGACACATAGCTGACCCTTGTTGACCGGGTTCTGCATATCGCCGGCCACGGCTACCGCGCGACCGTTCTGTACCCCAACCATCACGCCACAGCCCGTTCCACAGAACCGGCAAGGCGCCTTGGACCAGGTGATGGTCCCGTCATTGAGCATGGAATCGCGCGCGGCCTTGCGCGTTTCGGCCGACCCATTGCCCGCGCTCAGCTGCGTGGCAACACCCGCGCCCCAGGACGCGGCCATGGTCTTCAAGAATTTTCTTCTCGTCTGGTCCATTTTATACCTCCATCGGGGCATGGGTTTCGTGCTCTGCAAGTGCTGGAGCGATTCCAATGCCCTCGGCCAGGTCCTCACAATTTGTGAAAACGGGCACCGCACTGATGACACCGGTCAGGTCGGCCAAGGCACGAACCAAAGCGTGGTCCTGTTTCTGGCTGTCCGTATCCGTGACCACGACCAGGAGGTCTCCCTCGATTTTCGTGATCTCGGTGTTGGGCAGGTTGTCCACCTGGCGGCGGACTTCGTGAGTTTGATCCTGCTGACATTCCACAACGACTGATGTGATGGGCATGGTTCTACTCCCTGGCGTAACGTTTCTTGAACTCTTTGCGGGCTTTGTCGCGAGCGGCCTTGGCCTTGTCGTCCATCTTGCCCAGGAACCAGCGGTGCATCTCGGAATTGAGCACTTCGTCGAGCTGTTTCTCCACCTCATGGGCCGACTTGACAAGCTTGGGGTCGCCTGACTTCACACCGGCCTCAATGATTTCCTTCAGCTCTGGCACAAATTCCATATAGAAGCGGTGGGCCACCTCAAACATGCCGTGCCACTGAGTGTAGTCCGGTCCCATCATGGCCGCGCCATGGCGGGCGCGCCGGCCCTCGTGGTGCCACAGGAAGAAGTAAGTGAACTCGATTGCGTCGTCGAAGTTGATTTCGTTGGTGATCAAACCCTTGGAACGAACCGATTTGTAAAGCAAGGTTGCCGGCTTACCAAATTTGTCGTTGTACAAATTGACCAGGTTATCGAACTGGATATACCAGTTATCTACCCAGTTGGGCGAGTGACAGCTCAGACACACATCTTTCATATCAGAGCGTCGATCTTCCCAGGGTTTGACATCTTTGCCCATTTTCTTGGCTGCGGCGTCGATCTTCTCCGAGACTGGCGGACGCAGGGTCCAGGAGATGCGTGCACCCACATCATGGGTGACCGGCAGGTTGCGCGTGGCGCTCATGTGACAGGAGGAGCAGGTGGGTCCCTGTTCGTAGTCAATACCGGGCACCCATTCTTTTGCACTCATCAGCGGTACATAACGCTCCCGATTGGCCGCAAAAGCAATACCGTGCTTCGACTCGGTATAGACTTCCAATTGCGGGTGGTCCGGGCCGAGGTGGCAACGACCACAGTTCTCGGGCATGCGCGACTGGGCCAGATCGAAATCGTGGCGCATGTGACAGGCCGAGCATGAACCCTTGGAACCATCCGGGTTTATGCGGCCAATGCCCGTATTCGGCCAGGTCGCCGGGTCCAGCTTGCCGTCTTCCAGCACCTTCACCTCGGAGCCGTGGCACTGCAGGCAACCGGAAACGGCAGCAGGTGAGGAACTCTTATTGCCCATGGCGTCAAAAGAAACGTGTCCTTCCACAACCTCGGCCAGAACATTGTCCAAACTACCCAGGATCTTACCGCCCTCGGCGTGGTGACTGGCCTGGTACTCCTTGAACTCCCGCTCGTGACAGCGGGAACAATCCTTGGGTGACACAATGGTTGCGATTAACTTGCCTTCGTGGTTGAAAGCGTCGATCTCACCTTCTTCGGCCTGGTGGCATTCCATGCAACCAATGCCCGACTCGGAGTGCTTGGACTCATGCCATTGACCCACGATTCCTGGTGTCTTGACTTCGTGACAGCTCACGCAATCCTTATTTTGGGATGAAACAATTGACTCGGGGTGGGTAACCACCCGTGCCCGGCCACCCTCGACCCAGGCCACGATCAACAGGGCCGATAGGAATAATAGCGCCAGAATTGCAACAATCCACTGCTTGGCGTTCAGACTCATGACTGCCTCCTCATATCAATGCATCAGGTATACGGTTTCCCAGACGGTTAGGCCCAGAAGGTACAGCACCACCAGGATGCCAATGAACATACTTATTTCGCTGTTCTTCCAACGGCGTCTGATGACTCCGTCGATGAACGGCCAGAACATTATGAATGCGATGAAAATACCTTGGGTAATGACCGCATTGGTATCTGTCATCAACTTCAACCAACGGAATGCCCAGAAAAAATACCATTCCGGCTTGATGTGTTCCGGGGTAATCAAAGGATTTGCCTGGTCACCCATGCCCACCGGGAAAATCAGGGCGAGACAGGTGATCAAGAACATCAGGAATGCGCCGATCGACAGTTCTGTCAGAAAGTGATCCGGGAAAAAAGGGAATGTCTTGGTATCGGAGGGTCGGTCGCCTTCCAATTGTGAGACACCCAAGCTGCGGATCAAGTACACATGGCAGATTAGCAACGCGATCATCAGGGTTGGCAAGACGCCAATGTGGAACACAAAGAAGCGGGTAAGGGTATTGCCGTTTACTTCTGTGCCACCGCGCAGGAAATTGGCCAGTACGTCGCCGATCAACGGGGTCGCGGCTAAGATGTTGGCGGCAACCGTAATACCCCAATAGGAGAGCTGCTCCCAGAGCAAGGAGTAACCGGTGAACCCGAATAGCAGGGTAATGCCGAACAACATAAAACCAATGATCCAGTTCATTTCGCGGGGTGCCCGATAAGCGCCGGTGAAAAAGACTCGCATCATGTGCAGCACCACGGCCAGGATCATCAAGTTGGAAGACCACTTGTGGAAACTGCGCAAATACCAGCCAAAGGGCAGGTCCATGGTGATGCGTTGGACGCTTTCATAGGCTTGTTCGGGATTGGGTACATAGTAAAAAGTAAGAATAATGCCTGTCAGCAACTGTAGCATAAAAAGATACAGCGGGGTGCCGCCCAAACACCACCACCAGCGCTTGAGGTGACCGGAAACCGGTTCGGCGCTGAGGTGTCTGAGCAGTTCTTCATCAAAGGGCACACGGGTCCGAAACCAGGACCAGGCTTGGGTTAACACTAGGCCACCTCCACCAATACGTAAACCGAGTTACCATTTAATTCTACCGGGTATTCCGACAGTCTCTGTTTGGCCTGTGCCGGTGGGCCTGAGATAGCCACGCCCTTGCGATCAAACAGACCCTGATGGCATGGACAAATGAATTGTTGACCTTCTCCATCGTAGTGAACCTTGCAACCCAAATGGGGGCAGCGGCTGGAAAAGGCGGTAAAGCTGTGCCCCTGGCCCGCTTTGAGCTGACCGGTGTTGGTGAGGATCACCTGTTCGCCGCGGGGTGTACTAAAAGAATGGCTCTCACCCGCCGGAATCTTATCGGCAAAAGCAACAAACATGGGCCGTAGTGTGACGTTTCGGCCTCGCGGATAAAGGAAACGAAGCACCACTCCCGCGAAGAAGCCATAGGCAGCGACGAGAGACGAAGCCATGACACCAATGGAAAGGAAATTGCGGCGATCCATATTATCCTTAGATTTTGATTCATTTAGATGTTCAACCATATCCGAACCCCTCCAATTGACTCTCTAAGACCAGCTGTTGACAACATTCTCGGCACATCTGCTAGAACTTATAGTGGGCCCACAACCAGATTTTGGTTGCATCAGGCGCTCTGGTGTCGCTGCTGAAGTCGGCAAGCTTCAGACCGCCGTCGCATTTCTTGGTGAACTTGCGGGTAACCACCATGTCCAGTTCGGTACCGTAGTCAGTACTGCCCTGATCGGATTCGAAATTGTGGTAGAAGGCCGCTGCTTTCCAGCCCGATTTGGCGTAGGCAATCTGAAGAAATGTATCGACAAGACCGTTGGCCGGCGTGCCCAAATAAATGTCTGCCCATCCATTAAAGGCGTGCAGGGTTGCCAAGGGAGTCGAAAAACCGTAGTTACCATCGCCGCCCAGAACCTCGTAATGGGCTTGCAAGGTAAGATTGGCCCATTTGGAACCGAGAGAGGCTCTGATGTACTCAGCGTCGATAATATCTGAACCGTCCGCGAAGCTATCCTGATCCACATAACTCAATTCGTAGAGTAGGGTCATTTGTTCACTGGCTTTGTGCTTGCCGTTTAGACGGAAACCTAGATTCCGATGAGAAGTGGCCGGCAGGTCATCAATGTCAAAAAAGTAGCCAAAGATCGCCAGGGTTCCGATCGGTAATTTCATCTTCATATTGGCCAGGTAGCTCTGCTGTCGAAGATCAGCCCGAATAGGATTGGGATGATGCTCGCCAAAAATACGGTTGGCATTGGCCAGGTAACCCAGGGTCAGATCATGCTTCTCGCCAAAACCGTGTTTGTAGAGAACACCATCGTAGGTCTGTTCATTTTGGCGCCAGCCAACATTACCGACAAAACGTGCATTGTCGAGGATCAGGCGTTGACGACCCAAGATAATCCGCCTGTTCTTGGCAAAAGCATAGGTCAGATTGACCTGGTTCAATTCCGTATCCTCGGGGTCTGCCACCACGGGTCGGGTGCCATTGCCGTTTTTGGTGTCATTATAGCTATCGTCGCTAATGGCGGTGATATTCTCGAAATCAATCGTAAAGGACCAGCCCTGATAGGGTTCCGTGCGATATCCCAACCGGGTTCGTAGCGTGGGCGCAAAAGCATCATCGTCTAAACTTCCCAGATCCACAGACTCCAATCGGAGCCGCATATCTAGTAAAAGGTCCCCATTCTTCAACGCATCACCAACACCGGCTGATGCCAGGCAGGAAAAAAATAAAAGACAGAATAGAAAATAACGCATCATGTCCACCTCGGGGCCTCGTGTAATAATTTTTAAGCACACGTACAAGACCTGCATCTGTCAATTGCAAAAGAGGAGCCAGTGTCTTTTTGGGAATATGACGGGGATCATAAAGAGGTGAAAATAATTTTTGAAAGTGAGTGGTGCCAAGGGGTTTTTTTTAGAACTCGGCATGAACCAAGGCGTTGTGAAGGGGAGGCGAACAGGGGTTGAGACCTCCAGGGGCGTCT
>Ga0316189_10004938_pt1 | contig 12776 bp, 10 predicted proteins | sample LowCovwburrow_MG_FD_204930 | JGI IMG/M metagenome (GOLD analysis project Ga0316189, IMG submission 204930) | Coastal sediment microbial communities from Maine, United States - Lowes Cove worm burrow | ecosystem: Environmental > Aquatic > Marine > Coastal > Sediment | place: USA: Maine... | reverse complement strand
TTTATAAAGGCTCGTTCTCAAGTGAAGGCGAAGGCCAGACGACGTTTGCAGCCCGCGCTACTTATGGCGGTGAAATGGAAGGCGGTGTTTGGATGATTGGTGCATCGGCCCGTGTCCGTGACCGCGGCGATTCATCTCTCCGCTACCGCCAGCGCCCGCACCAGCACCGCGCTGACCGTGTGATTAACACAGGCAGCCTAGTGGGTAACAAAGACAATATGTTCGGCGCTGAAGCGGCGGCAACATTCGGTAGCTTTTGGGTTTCCAGTGAATTTTCTCACCTTACGGCAAAAGACTCTGGCGCCATGGGCCGTGACGGCACCATGTGGGGCGGATATGTTGATGCTGGTTTCTTCTTAACGGGTGAAACACGCCCACTGAAGCTTGGTAAAGGCGCTTGGGACCGTCCAAAGGTCAACAACCCAGTGCAAGAAGGCGGCATGGGTGCTTGGGCAATTGCCGCGCGCTATGACCGCATTGACCTAACGTCAGACGGTATCTACGGCGGCCAGATGGACACCATCGTGCTGGGTGTCAATTGGTACCTGAACCGTCATAGCCGCGTGTTGTTTAACTATAACCACTCTGAAGTCGAAAAAATGGGCGGTCCGCTAAACACAGACGGCAAAGCAGACTACGATGGATTTGGTGTACGTTTCCAAGTCGATTGGTAAGTCTCAGTCAATTTTCTGACTGAAAGCAACCAGACAACTGGTAGGGAGCGCTGGCAGGTTAAACTGCTGGCGCTTTTTTTTAGGGACCGTCATCTGAGCTATTTCTATTCATCAGACCTCTCCAAAATCAACCAGTCAGGTATGCCCTCACAACAAGGAGAGGTCCTTAATCTGTGTCATCTCACTTGTAGGTCCTAAAATCTATGCTATCATCCGTCAACTTTTCAAAGGAGATAGTTATGTTCACGGAAATTATAGGACAAAAAGCAATGATCGGGCCGCTAATTGCCCAAATGGGGCTAACAATAGCGGTATTTCTATATTTGTTTTCGCTGCGCATTCCGATTTTGCTGAAGCTTAAACCTAGCAACAAGGAACTGACCCGCCCACGTGCCACAGACTCTTTGCCAGACTTCGCCCGCTTTCCAGCCGATAATTTTAGGAATTTGGCTGAGGTTCCCATCCTGTTTTACGCCGCTTGCTTGACCGCTATGGCGGGCGGTATGGTCGATAACACTGCAATCACTTTGGCGTGGACGTTTGTCGGCTTTCGGGCGCTGCATAGCTTGATCCAATGCACATACAATAAAGTCCCCCACCGGTTTTTAATGTATGCCATAAGTTCCGTCGCCCTGATTATTATGTGGGGCCGAATGGCTTGGGGCTATTTCATCGGATAAAAATTGAATCGTGTTTAAGAAAGCATCACAGCGAAGATAAGGGATAGTATATGTCAGCAGAAATCGTTAGCCACTTTAGGTCTTGTCACTTGTGCGAGGCGATTTGCGGCGTCGAGATAAAAACTGAGGGTGACAAGATCATCTCCATACGGGGTGATAAAGACGACCCCTTCAGTCGCGGACATATATGCCCCAAAGCTACGGCGCTGCAAGATTTGCACGAAGACCCTGACCGCTTGAAATTCCCCATGAAGCGCGTCGGCGAGGACTGGCAACAAATAAGCTGGGACGAAGCCTATAGCCTAATCGCTGAAAAATTCACTGCCATGCAAGAAGCCTACGGCAACGACAGCATTGCCTTTTTCGCAGGCAACCCCGGCGTCCATAACTACGGCACGATGACCCACGGCGGAGTATTGCGCAAAGCTGTTGGCACCAAGATGCATTTCTCGGCCACATCGCTGGATCAATTGCCGCATCAGTTAGTCGGGATGGCGATGTTTGGGCACCAATTTATGCTGCCCGTCCCAGATATTGACCACACCAATTATATGCTGATCCTGGGCGGAAATCCGCTTGCGTCTAACGGCAGTATGATGACCGTTCCAGATGTGAAAAAGCGCTTGAAGTCCATTCAAGACCGCGGCGGCAAATTTGTTGTTATTGATCCCCGCAGAACGGAAACGGCGGCCATCGCTGATCAGCATCATTTTATCCGGCCAAGCAGTGATGCATACCTGCTGCTCGCCATGATTCACACCCTATTTGATGAAAGGCTGGTCAAGCTGGGGCACATGGAGCATCTCACCGACGGCGTGGATGATGTTAAAGCTGCGGTTGGCGGCATAACTCCTGAGCTAGCGGAAAAGCAGACCGGCATTGCGGCAGATGATATCCGCGACATGGCCCGAAATCTGGTAACTATCGACGGCGCTGTAGTTTATGGCCGTATGGGCGTATCGACGCAAAAGTTTGGAACGCTCTGCCAGTGGGCTATTCAGGTCCTCAATGTCCTAGCGGGTAATTTCGACACGGAGGGCGGCGCCATTGTCTGCACGGCAGCCTTTGGCGATATTACCAATGCCGAAAAAGGCGCGGGCTATTTTGCCACATGGCACAGCCGTGTGAGCGGCCTGCCCGTCTTTAGCGGCGAGCTTCCCGCAACTGTGTTCGCGGAAGAAATCCTGACCCCCGGCGAAGGGCAAGTAAAGGGCCTGATCACCATCGCGGGCAATCCAGCACTTTCCGCACCCAACGGTGATCAAGTAGAAAAGGCGCTAGAAAGTCTGGATTTCATAGTCTCCATCGATCTTTATATGAATGAGACTACCCGTCATGCCGATGTGATCTTACCGCCGACAGGGGCCTTAGAGCATGACAATTATGATATCTCGTTCAACCGATTGGCCGTGCGCGACGTGACCCGCTACAGCGAGCCCGTTTTCGATAAACCAGAAGGCACGCGCCACGACTGGGAGATTATGAACGAGCTATCAGCCGCCATCGCCGAGCGCCGAGGTACTGGATTTAGGCCGCTGCCTGCGCCTCATCAGTTGCTTGATATGGGCTTGAAAGCGGGTCCGTACGCCGGGGAAAACGATATCACCCGGCCGCTTGACCTAGCCGAGCTGAAAAAGCATCCCCACGGGATTGACCTGGGGCCGCTGAAACCGGGGATCAAGCGACGCCTGAAGGACCATCATCCAAAGGTGATTTTGAATGTTGGCTATATCCTCGATGATATCGCTCGCTTAGATACGCTGGATATAAGCCTGGGAGAGCGTGAGTTTATCCTGATTGGCCGGCGGCATGTACGCAGCAATAATAGCTGGATGCACAATAGTCCTCGCCTTGTGAAAGGACCGCCGCGCTGGCACCTGTTGATGCACCCGGATGATCTGAAAAGGCTGGGACTAGACGACAATGGGCCGGTCAAGCTTACCTCCCGCGTTGGCACGGTTCAGACCACCGTGTCCGCCAGTGATGAGCTGATGCCCGGTGTCATCAGCCTGCCCCACGGCTGGGGCCATAATAAAAAAGGCACCCGGATGGGCGTTGCCGAGCAGCAAGATGGGGTGAACTGTAACCTACTGACGGATAACACGCTGTATGATCATATCAGCGGCAACTCCGCCCTCAACAGCGTCAAAGTCACCGTGGATTAAGGGCTTATGGGTAAGGTAGCTATGAACGAGCCTGACAGGTGACAGAGCAGCCAGGGAAGCCGCGCATTCTATCGCCATCTTGAATTTGGGTCAGGATCCATAACCCGCTTCCCGCTCGACGCCCCCGTCCAAATATCGTCCAATGCCCTCGGCTTCCAAATCCAATGACACTATCGCTGATAAAAGGCGTTTTGAATCTCAATAAAGCAACTAACGCAAGTCTTGTATCTTTGACATTCGTCAGGATTGATAATGAAATGGCGGGAGCCCGTAAAGCCTCGGGTACGGACCGTCCCACAGGGCTTGACCCTTCGAACGATAAAGCGGATGGTTTGTGCCTAAATAGAACGATTCCGCAGCTCAAGCCAAATGATACATAAGGAGATACAAGTTGCTACAGGATAAATGTTTTATAATAACAGGTGCCTCAAGAGGCATAGGATCTGCGACAGCGCAAAGTCTACTTGAGGGTGGTGCTAGAGTTGCTGGTACCTTTGCAACAGGTTCCGGTGACTTATCGCTAATGCAGAGTAAATTTGGGGCAGACCGAGTGCTCTCTATAAAGGCCGATTTATCACGAGAAGAAACAGCAGAAACTCTATTTAGTGAGGTGATAGAGTGGGCCGGTAGTGTTAATGGGATCGTTAATAACGCTGGTATAATGATAGATACTCCGCCTGCATCAAGTATGGAGCGTTGGCATGATGACTGGGGACAAACCTTGCAAGTAAATGTTCAAGCAGTTGCAGACTTATGTAAACTTTCATTACAGCATTTCCAGAACGAAAATGTTGCTGGCGAAATAGTCAACCTAGCAAGTAGAGCAGCGTTTCGAGGTGATGGGCCAGACTATATGCACTACGCAGCTAGCAAAGGAGCAGTCGTGGCGCTTACGCGGACTATTGCGAGGGCCTACGCTCACCTTAACATCGGCGCCTATGTTATCGCACCGGGATGGGTAAAGACCGATATGGCCTCAGTGGCTTTTGAACCAGGTAATGAACATATGTTAGATGAAATCCCGTTGGGTCGAGCAGCAGATCCAAAGGAAGTTGCTAGCCTAATTTCCTTTCTGTTATCTGGGCAAAGCAAGAGTTCAACAGGGGCCACCTTCGATATTAATGGCGCCAGCTATATTCGATAATTCCGATCAACTATCACTGGTATCATAGATAAAAGGCGCTTTGAACTTCAATAAAGCAAGTAACGCAAGCCTGACCCGCCTATGACCCGCCTACGAAATAGATTCTGGGAATCGACCTCGGGATTTGGCGTATAAGAAATGAGCTGAAAGAAAATATTTCTTTACGGTTTTCAATATTTATATAAGAATTCGATGAACGTCATTCCAATCTTCGAACTCAACTGAAGATATTACCATAAAGGCCGCAGACCATGAAAATCTCCCTATATATCCAAAATCAAATCAGATTTAAAAATTGGTCCAATGAGCTTGGGTTTACGGCCTTACAAAAACTGCCTACAGAAGAACTAACCAAGCATCGCCAGACAACATTTAAAAATATTCTAGGCACCTTGAACCATATTTATGTGGTCGAAGATATTTTTAAGGCCCATTTAAAAGGCCAAAAGCATTCCTATAAACGCTTATCCGCCTCCATCATCCCCACCCTTGATGAAATCATGACGCAGCAAAGGATCATGGACCAGTGGTATCTTGATTATGCCCGCAGTCTGAGCGAAGATCAGCTGCATGAAAAGGTCAGCTTCCAATTCCAGGACGGAACAGACGGCCTCATGTCACGGCTAGAAATATTAACCCACATCGTCACCCATGACACCTTCCACAAAGGCTTCGTAAACGAGATGGTCTACAAAGTCCCCACCAACATGCCCAACAACGACTATCCCGTCTTTGTCAGAGAAGTCCTGAATAAAGAATAGACAGTGAAAGGATAGAGCGGGGTCGCCCGAAATAATGCCCGATCAGGTTAATGCCCGAAATTATTCCGCAGCTTCGGGGATACCATTTTCGGTAGCGAAGGACGCCAGCACTTTGCGGGTGCCCGTAAAGGGCCGCCGACCATGCATCGCCATATAATTATCCACCAGCGCCACGTCGCCGTTTTGCCAGGGCACATCATAGATAAGGGCATCCGCTTCACGGATCACTGTCTGCATCTGAGCGTCCGTGATATCGCTACCATCGCCGAAGCAAATGATTTTCTGGCCCAAGTGGCTAACATCGCCCCAGCCCTGATAAGCGGCGATCAGCTGGTTAAAGAAGACGCTTTTGCCGCTGTCTAAATGCTTAATCGCCGGCAGTGCCTTGCTGGTAGCGCCCACGGACCCATCTTCCAGCCATGTCCAGCTATACCCAAGCTCAGCAAGCCTAGCCTCGGCGCCCGCGCGGTCCTTCGCACCCAGCGTTGTTTGCCAACCGCGTCCTTGGCCTGATAGCGGGTTATCGCCGTTTGGCATGACGTTGGTATATTTGACCCCTTTAGCCTCTAGGTCGCGGACAAAATCAGGGTCAACAGTTTTTAGACGATCATAAAGCTGATCACATGGGCACAGTGACGTCTCTCCCTGTGTCGCCGCCGCTTGCTCGCAAAAGAAAAATAGGCGGGTCGGATAGATTGGCGTCTGTGCCATTTCGTTGTGCAAGAAAATGCCTTCGCTAGGCGGCGCTTCGTTAGCGGTGAAGACGCGCGGTGTGCGGTTCACCCGTACGGCGTTCGATAAGGATTCCTCATAGGTGAAGGTCTCATATTGAAAACTAGCGATCACATCATCAAAATCTTGTGCCGTGACAATCGGAAAGCCTCGCAGCAGCAGCGCGCCGCAATCCGACAGGCGCGTGCGGATCGCATCCTGATTGGCAGCAATCCAGTTCACAGTTTCGGTTAGGGTCGCGGACGGTGTCGCGCACTCCAAAATCACCGGGAACATGCCTTCACGGTAGTCGCTATCGGCTATGCCTTTGACTTCAATTTTGCTCATGCTGTGCTCGCTTTCTGGGGCAGGACAAAGTCGCTGCCTCATTGGTATTATGATCAGTCGTAAATCGGATTAAATAAGCCAAATGCCGCCTCGCAGAAGACACCTGGATCGTTGAACCGACGGTTCGCGTTCAAGCCTGAAATCGCCGCCATTTGATCATCGGTGAGATCGAAATCCGTGATGGCTAAATTCTCTGCCATGCGGCCAGCGTTGCTGCTTTTTGGGATGATTGCTGTACCGCGCTGAACACCCCACTTTAAGACCACTTGGGCAGGTGTTTTACCGTGAGCGCTGGCGATCTCGGTGATGGTTTCTTCCGTTAAAATACTGTCGGCTGGTTTTGCCATATCAATCTCAAAATAAGATAGCGCTCCAAGCGGTGAAAAGGCTGTGACCTTAATGCCGTAATCACCCGCCAAGCGGATCAAGTTATCCTGTGTCAGATAGGGGTGTGCCTCGATCTGCAAGACGGCTGGCTTAATTCTCGCATAGCTCATCAGGTCGTGCAGCAGGCCACTATTATAGTTGCAAACGCCAATCTGCTTGACCATCGCCTTGTCCACCAGCGTCTCCATTGCGGCCCAAGTATCAGCCAGCGGCACCGGGGCGCGGACCATTCTCGGCGTCTCCGCCTCGGGGTCTAGTAACCACTCGGGCGGATAACGCTTTTCAACTGGTACATACTCCAGCGCGATGGGGAAATGGATCAGATATAGATCGAGATACTCTAGGCCCAGATCATCCAGTGATTTCTGACAAGCACCCTGAACATGATCAGGATGATGAAAGGTGTTCCATAGTTTCGACGTGATCCAAAGATCTTCGCGCGTCACATGACCAGCATCAATAGCAGCCTTTATGCCTTGCCCAACAGCTTGCTCATTGGCATAGTCGGCAGCGCAGTCAAAATGACGGTAGCCAGCCTTAACCGCATCCAATATTACGCGCTCACAATCCGCGGAATCAACCTTCCATAATCCAAAACCTACGTCGGGCATTTTCTTCATCGTGACATCTCCTAGAGGCGGTCAGGGATATTAATATGATCCACGGGGACCGCTTTAGTTTATAAAAATTACTTTGCTTTGACTCGCAAGGCTTATATGTCTTATATAAGACATAAGATTGAATGGCAACAGTTGTTGCCGCCATACGCTATTTTATATAGGATTATAGTGTGAGCGATACAGAAAATATTGACCTATTGGTTATTGGCGGCGGCATTAACGGGGCTGGAATCGCTCGCGATGCATCTGGTCGCGGCCTATCTGTCATGCTATGCGAGATGAATGATTTCGGCTCCGCGACATCGTCTGCCAGCTCCAAACTCATCCACGGCGGACTGCGTTACCTTGAGCATTATGAGTTTAGCTTGGTGCGCAAGTCGCTGATTGAGCGCGAGCGATTGCTGGCATCAGCCCCGCATATCATTTGGCCGCTGCGGTTCGTTTTGCCCCATCACAGTAAACTGCGTCCGGCGTGGCTGATCCGGCTTGGGCTGTTTCTGTATGACCATATGGGCGGGCGAAAACTACTGCCACCAACCAGCAAGGTGCGGCTGCAAAGCGATCCGCGCGGCACTCCTTTAAAGGACCATTTCAAGCTGGGCTTTGAATATTCCGATTGCTGGGTCGATGACGCGCGGATGGTTATTTTATTGGTGATGGATGCGGTGAGTAAAGGCGCGAAAGCCTTAAAGGGCTGGAAATGCGTGTCGGCATCGCGCGCGAGCGGGCTGTGGACAGCCGAGCTTGAAGATCATGAAGGGTTGAGGCGAACAGTCAAAGCGAAAGCGATTGTGAATGCCAGTGGCTCGTGGGCGGCAGATATCGCCAATCAGCTAGCGGGCAACGAAACAAAGCACAAAAAAACTCATAAGCTTCGCCTAGTGAAGGGCAGCCATATCGTGCTGCCAAAACTTTATGACGGCGATCATGCCTATACGTTCCAAGAGGCTGATGGCCGGATCATCTTCGCTATTCCGTACGAGAATGATTTTACACTTGTCGGAACGACCGATGTTGCCTTTAAAGGCGACCCTGCCAGCCCGTCCACCTCAGACGATGAAAAGGCGTATCTGTGTAAGGCCATCAGTGGATACCTCAAGCAAAACGTGTCGCCCGACCAAGTGATCTGGCACTATTCAGGCATTCGTCCATTGGTCGATGACGGTGAAGAGGATGCGTCGCAGGTCACGCGGGATTATATACTGGCGGTGGACAGCGATCACCGTGAGGCCCCCTTGCTATCGGTCTTCGGCGGAAAGATAACTACCTTTCGAAAGCTGGCCGAGCAAGCCATGGCCGATCTATCGCCCTGGTTTCCTGATCTGCCGGATGCGTGGACCGAGCACGCACTATTACCCGGCGGCGATATGAAGGGCTTGGATCACATGCACTATCAAGATCTGCTAGCAAATGACTTTCCGTGGGTTGATGCCTCCCAGCTAGCCAGATATATCAGACAATTTGGCAGTCGGACCTATGATCTCCTGGCTGGCTGCAAAAGCGCTGATGATTTGGGCAAGCATCTCGGGGCTGACCTGTATGAGCTTGAGCTAAAATACTTGCAGGACAATGAGTGGGCGACCAGTGCTGAGGATGTTATTTGGCGGCGAACCAAGCTTGGACTTCGCTTATCAGAGACTGAGCAACAGACAATCAGCGACTGGTTTCAACGCCAGCCCTAGTCCTGCTGGGCAGGCCAATAGCGATCGATCTTAACATCACCTTCCAACTGACCAGTATGCTGAATGTCGGGACCTAGAGGAATTCTAGCCCCTGCCTTCACAAAAACTGCCATGTCATCTAAGCCAAGCGATAGTTTGTAACTTTGGCCACCCAAGTATGCCTCGCCTGTCTGAAAATGTAACCAGTCGCCTTGCGGTAAATATACCTCAACCGCGCCGCCCGAGCGCAGACACGGCGCCACCAACATATCATCGCCGAACATATATTGATCTTCAAAAGCCCATGACGCCCGCTCTTCAGGATACGCCAAAACCATCGCGCGCTGCACCGGAAGGGCTGTCGCTGTCGCCTGTTTCACCACATGCCAAATATAAGGAAGTAGCTGATAACGAAGCTTTAAGGCATTCATCACTGCCTTCTCGACCTCAGGGCCATAGGACCATGGCTCCCGAGGGCCAATTCCATGCAAGCGCATATGGGCCGAAAAAATCCCCGCTTGCGCCCATCGGACATATAGCTCACCGTCCCGCTCATCGCGGTAAAACCCGCCAATATCCGTTGCATAATAAGGCGCACCGCTGAGACCCCATGAAAGGCCGCCGCGTAGGTTCGCCGCCATACCGCCCCAATTTGCTTGGGGATCGCCGCCCCACTGGGCTGGGTATCGCTGCGACCCGATCCAAGCCGAGCGACTGAATAAGAAAGGTCCATTTTTAGCATAGGCTTCAGCGGCTTCATAAACACAGCGGTTATATAGGAGCGAATAGACATTGTGCAGGCCTTGCCCGGTTTCACCGTTTGCAGCGATCATGTCATCGCTCTCGACCTGCTCGCCAAAGTCAGCCTTGATCATATCAACGCCCAAATCAAAAAGGGGCTTGTGGCTTTCTCGCCAAAATTCATAGGCTTCAGGATTCGTAAAATCAATGATCCCAGACCTAGGTAGCGGGCTTAACACACTACCAAAGGCTTGCTGATCCCATTCATATTCATAGGCTTTACCCGTGCGCTTATCCTTCAGGAAATAGCCTTTTGCGGCAAGCTCTCCAAAATGGGCATTTTCCACGGACACCAGCGGGTATTCCCATATGCAAACCTTAAAATCATGCGCTTTCAGTTCGCTCATCACCGCGGCTGGGTCGGGGTAACGGTCGGGGTCCCATTCGAATAAAAACCTGGTCTTGGTATCCTGCCAAGCGCGCCCGTCAATTGTTATGACGTCGCAGGGCATACCTCGCTCGCGGACTGCCTTCGCCGTCTGGAGAATCTCATCGGGTGTTTTATAATAAGCCTTCGATAGGATCACACCTAAGCTCCACAGCGGCGGCGTTGGTGCAAAGCCTGTTAGTCCCGCATATTGCTGGATAATCTGTTCGCCGGTATCGCCCGCAAAAAGGAACAGATCCAATCCGTCATCTTCAACCAAAATTGTGTAAGCCCGCTGCGACCACGGCGAATGACCAACGCTATGCGTTACTGAAGCAGGCGTGTGAGCCAAACATCCCCAACCATGGGGAGACCAGGCAAAGGGAGTGTTTTTGTAAGAAATTTCTGCGTTAACGCCCAGCGCATCATTGTTGTGAGACCTAATGAGCTGGCCGCGCTTATCCAGTTTTCCCCACTTTTCTCCAAGACCGTATATAGGTTCATTACTCTCCAGATTAAGATTGATCATCCAGCCTTTGTCTAACCGACACAGGGGCGGCAATCGAAAGCGGCGCTCAAAATGACCATCGCCCGGTGTTCGCTGGATGCACCGACCGTCTTTGCGAAGTTCGAAGGCAAAAGGCTGGTGCTCAATAATAAGCTCCATCTGATCATTTGAAATCTGGGTGCGCTCAGCGCTGCTTGAGACTGTGACGGGCTTGGATTTTGGAATTTCGGTGAGCATCCCGTACTGATCAACAGGACGGTTGCTGCCAATAGACAGGCGAACCATATCATCGCTGAATACGATAAACAGAGGCCCCTCAGTTGTTAGAAGTATGACTTGATTATCATCACCGAAAGACGCCTCGCCGTTCACTTGAACTGGCGGCAAACTATTCCAATCGGGTATTACAATTTCTGTCATCAAACCAAGCCCTGCAGGATGCACCCTTATCTTATCTCTGGGGCGCGGCACGAAACCCCGCTTTAGGGTCAAAGTGCACTATGAATGTTATACGTCTTATATAAGACCAATAAGCAAAAAAGCAGAAGCAAGCAACAAGCAATTAAAAAACTTACCTCACCGAGCCGTCTTTGATAGGGATAAAAAGAAGAGATAGTGAATCAGAGCGTTGCCGAATAAATGATGCCCCGCGTATCAACGCGGGTTGATCGGTATTCGATACATCTTTTATGAATATCAAAAGTGCTGCGCTGAATATTCAATAGCGGTGCCCCCACGTCCACACCTAATCTCTTCGCATCTGTTTTCGACGCATTCACCGCTGAAATTTCATCGATTGTTGATATGACATGAACGCCAAATGATTTTTGGTAAAGGGAATAAAGCTCTGTATTTATTGGTGAAAAATCTTGAATGCCATCAAATATGTCGGCGCAAATCACAATTTTTTCAATGATCGTTGGCTTACCCTCGATTGAGCGCACCCGAGCAATTTCATAAATTTCATCAGATGAGTTATCAAGGTGGTCAAGCTCTCTTGCCGTCCCCTTGCGTCGCTTGATCGTCTCCTCATCATTCTCAGGCCGCAGTTCTTGTCCGTCCGGTTTCGAAAAGCCGAAAAATCTGAGTGCAGAGCGCTCAGGTGTCTGTGACGACACAAAGGTCCCTTTACCTTGACGGCGCTCAAGAATTTTCTCCGCCGTCATAGCGTCCAACGCCTTGCGAACTGTACCCTGGCTCACATTCAGCTGCTTTGCCAACTGCTGCTCGCTCGGCAACATTTCGCCCGGCACGTATGTACCGTCGGAAATCTTCTTTATGATAAGGTCGTATACTTGCTGGTATAGGGGGCGAAATCCCACTGTCGCTTCCATCAGAGACTCCCTTGTGCCAGCGAATGAGGCCTTACCTTACCGCGCAAGTGATCAGATGTCCAGCCGACCAAACCATCACAGGCTATCATGATCATGATCCAAAATCCCGAGCGCATGCGACGGCCTTGTGCCATCTGTTCAGGAGTACATCTCGGTCCTTAAAATCCGAGCTCGGCTGGAACAATCGTTCGCTTTGCCTGTGCCTTGATATTTCCTCTAAGCTAACAAAAAGCCCTGCTTTTAAGCCTGCAAGGAACGCCGCGCCTAGCGCCGTTGTCTCTAGGATAACGGGCCGGTCAACGGGTACTTTTAAGATATTTGCCAGAAAGTCGAGCAGCCAATCGTTGGCGACCATGCCCCCATCCACTTTGACCGCTACGGGTCTGAGACCATCCTTTTCCATCGCATCGAAAAGATCACTGGTTTGATAGCAAACTGATTCAAGGGCTGCCCGAATGAGGTAAGCACTGTTGCTCCCCCTCGTCATCCCGAATATCGCGGCTCGCGCCTCTGCGTCCCAGTGCGGTGCACCTAGTCCTGTAAAGGCGGGTACTAAGACAACACCGCCACAGTCAGATAACTTCGCTGCTATTTTGCCAGAATCTACCGCGTTTT
>Ga0316189_10004937_pt1 | contig 12777 bp, 12 predicted proteins | sample LowCovwburrow_MG_FD_204930 | JGI IMG/M metagenome (GOLD analysis project Ga0316189, IMG submission 204930) | Coastal sediment microbial communities from Maine, United States - Lowes Cove worm burrow | ecosystem: Environmental > Aquatic > Marine > Coastal > Sediment | place: USA: Maine... | reverse complement strand
CAAAACTTCCCGCAAAGATCAGGCTGATGATTCCAAAATTATCCAGGAAATGTACCAGGGCCTTTCTCATATGGAAGAAAGGGTGGAGGCCCTGGAAACCATCTTGCTGGATCGAGAAAAAAGAGGATTCTAACGATGAGAAATCATGACAAATTGACCCGCAGCGGAATATACCGCTCACGCAAAGGAGTAATTTTCGGGGTGTGCCGGGGATTGGCCGAGCATTTTGATTTTTCAATTGTCTGGGCCAGAGTCATCGCCATCATCTTCCTTCTTGTAACCGGTTTCTGGCCCGCGATCGGCCTATATCTTATCGCAACCTTGTTGATGAAGCCCGCGCCGGTAATCCCCATTAAAACCGAGGCCGAACAAGAGTTTTATGACAGCTATGCAAACTCCAGACACCTGGCGGCCCGTCGAATAAAAAGGCGGTATGAAAACCTGGAACGCCGAATCAGACGGATGGAGCATATCGTCACCGCGCGGGAGTTTGACTGGGAGGACAAATTGAACACATAGTGGGGAATGCCGCACGACGAATTTCTGTATGCCGTCGGCGAATCGCTCCGCAGTTTAGAATGACTAATGACGAGTGAAGAATGACGAATTGTGGAATTCGCTTAGCTCGATCATTTTTATAGCAATAATTCCAATGTAAAAAGACCGAATTCCTTCATTATTCATTCGTCAATCGTCATTCCAATAACTCCGCTGTCAATTCCGACGACTCAGCAACTTTCAACAAAGGATAAAGCGGATTGCGCCGGTAGCAATTCAGGGTTTGTTCATGAACTTCTCTGGAAAACGCCGCAGAGCAATCTTCGAGCAGCACTGCCTTAAAATCATGGCAAATGGCGTCCATGACCGTCGTTAAGACGCAAAAATGGGTGGAGATACCACCGACGGCACAAAGCGTAACCTCTTTCTCCCTCAGCCATTTTTCAAGACCAGTTTGAAAAAAGGCGGAAAATTTGGGTTTAGGAAGCCACAGATCATCATCCGTTTTATCCAGTTCAGCAACGACCTCTGCACCTTCGGTACCGGCGAGGGAATGGGGATGCATCCGACCCTTGAAGATAAAGTCCTCCCGGTAAAAAGCATCGGTCGAGAATACAATCGGCCATTGATGTTTCCTGAATATACGGATTAAACGGTTTAATGGGGCGATAATATTTAGGGCAAAGGGTGTGATAGGCAGTTTTTTGCTTTCAATGAAGTTGTCCTTCACCATATCGATAATTATAAGGGCGGGCTTTTCGTTTCTTTGAAATCCCATAAGTTATCCTTCCGGGCTTTGCTAAAATGAGTTTGATCAGGACTCTAAATTAAAACAGACCGCAAAGTCAAGCCGTCCGGACTTGAATACCGGGTTTTGTCATTAAAAAAGCCCCTTGATGCAACGGGGTTTAAAATTGACTTTGGCGTTCCCCCGGGGCTTGCTAACACAGCAGAGGTCAAATCCGGTTGTTGTTGTATAAAAAGCGGCGAAAGGTTGCGCAGGGAAAATATGGATATAGATTCGGAAGGTATCAGCCCAGGATCGACTTTAAAACTCACTACTGCGCTGGAGATAATTGGTATCAAACGTCAGGCAGGTTTTGCCTGACCTCGCCCAATACGGATCGGGCAATAACCTATAATCGACTATTGAAGATGGCATCGATGTGATGATTGATTTTTTTTACACCATCATCGATCTTCCAATATTTTTAAACCGGTCCCGGTGCTGCGCCAGTAATCGGCTGCAGGCCGGACCGGCTATATCTGGTCCAGCACATCAGATGGTACATCATAGGTATCGACCGGCGATATGCTTGTTTCACTGGGGATGGAATCCGCCAGAATTGTTTGTATTTGATCCAAAGTTTCGCAACCCTCGACGCAGGTGGGCAGATCTTCTCTGCTGACGCAATCTCTGCAAGGACTTTTTACAAGATAACCGATGTCAAAATCGAAGCTGTTAGTTTCGCTCAGTCTTGGTTCCATTTTAGCTCCTCATGTGAATGTGATCTGGTTTCGATGTCATGATTGCGATATGGTATTCTTAAATTCTCACCTTACGCAACGAGCAAATTAAAATCCCATTTTAACAATTTTGCTATATACCTATACAACTATCATGCCAATATAGCTTGTTAATTTATATTAATATATAATTCAGTAACTTATGATTTAATAAAGCAATTTGACTAAAAATTTCTTGACAAATTTAGTTAGCTTTGCGTCAAAAAATTGTCATCTTTTGCATCTACAAGTGTCAGAAACAATTAAAAATCTTGGTCATTTGCTCAATTAGGATGGCCAAAAGGCTGACTCATAGACGGTTTAGTTAAAAGAAAGTGCATCTTTTTTTTTCGTTCTTGAAATGTATCGGCTCTATACCGAGTTAGTTTAGCTTTTTTTTTGACTTATCGGTGATACGATAATAAGATCGACAAAACATAAGTTTACGCTGACTTTGGTTATTTGATAGAATAAGACACGCATAAACACGTAATCAGTCGCTCCATATTATGCCCAACGCGCCATGCGACCATCCGGAAGGCAACGCCAATAGTTTCCGACCACGACCTCGAGGTTTTTGACATTCAACTGATGCAATCCACACCTGAGCCGGGAGGTAACGATGAATGACTTTAATCTAAAGGCAGATATCTCAGATCGCTATAAACCATTTCTGGATATTGTCTTAAAGCATCACCAGAACAAAATGCACTCAGTTCATCTTGTCGGCAGTGCGCTGACCGAGGACTATGATCCGAAGATATCCGATATAAATTCGGTCATGGTTTTACAGAAAATGGATTTGAAATTTCTTGAACTGCTGGCACCCCTGGGGAAAAAATTCGGTAAAAAGGGAGTGGCCGCGCCACTGATCATGACCCCGACTTACATTTATGCCTCCCTGGATGTCTTCCCCATTGAATTTTTAAATATGAAATTGTTTCATCAAACTGTCTTTGGGGAAGATATTTTTCAGGATGTGAACATCGAAAATTCAAATCTACGGCACCAGTGTGAGCGGGAGTTGAAAGTTAAACTCATCGGCCTCAGGCAGGGATATTTATCGGCAGCAGGTGATAGAAATACCCTTTCCCGGGGCTTTATCGACTCCATCGCCGGATACATGCCTTTGTTCAAAGGTATCATTTTTCTGCTCGGCAAAGAGGTCCCCCGCAACAATAGGGAACTTCTGTCCACGCTGGAAGAAGTTTCCGGAGTCCCGACAAATGTATTCACAATGGTATTAGAGCATAAAAGGAAAAAAACGAAGCCATCAATCGATCAACTCAACACAGTCTTTGAAGACTATTACGAGGCCATTGAGAAACTGGGAGAGATAGCCGATGCTCTTGAAGTGTAAATCGATTATTTTTTTAGTCTTTGCGCTCTTTTTTTTCATCACGACGCACGCTGGTTTCGCCGCCGAAATTCCAGCGACACCCGCCAATCCTGTGGTCGACCTAGCCGGTATCATCGAAGATGCGGTTGAAACCAAAATTAACCGCTACCTGAGGGAACTCGAACTTAAAACCACCGCCCAGATGGCAATTTTGACCGTCAAAGGCCTTGAAGGGCAAACCATTGAAGAATTTTCACTGTCCATTGCCCACGACCGATGGAAACTCGGTCAAAAGGGCAAGGATAACGGCGTGCTGCTGGTCGTGGCAGTAAATGCGCGAAAATACAGGCTTGAAATCGGTTACGGTCTCGAAGGCGTATTGCCGGACAGCCTGGTGGGTGGCATTGGTCGACAGTACTTGGTGCCCAACTTCAAAAAGGGAGATTATTCCACCGGAATTTATACCGCGACTCTGGTTATCGCCAATAAAATCGCTTCAGATGCAGGTGTAAAGATCAGCGGGATGCCAGCAGTGCAAAAAACCTACCCGGTAAAAAAAGGGAAGCCTGCCGGCGGCCCTTTCGGTAAAATTATCTCACTGGTTTTTTTTCTGATAATACTCATCATATTTATTAAAAATCCCAGGTCTTTTTTGGCCCTTTTATTACTTTCATCCATGGGTAGGGGAAGAGGCCATTGGGGCGGCTCGGGAGGCGGATTCGGCGGCGGCGGATTCGGTGGCGGCGGTGGCGGCTTCGGCGGTGGTGGTGCATCTGGCGGGTGGTAGCAAGGGAATGACGATTGACGAATGACAAATCAAGGAATCCTCTCGGATTTTAAAATTCTAAGATTGAAGGTTTCGTAAGAAGTCTGAATTTTGATTTTTATCTATTGTAACATATTTAATTTATTAGTATTAAAATTATATTTGTGTGCTTTTTGCGCCTTTTCGCGGCTTTATCAAGATTGATGGAGCGCAGCGACTTCCAAAACTCATCATTTGTCATTCACTAATATTCAAACGGAGGAATCAATGTCAAATACGTTAAAGATAGTACTCGTTATCCTGGGTGTTACCCTGGTGCTGCTGTTTATGGTGGCCGGGAAGCTGATCAGTGGATACAATCAGGTAATTGCCATGGATGAAAACGTCAAAGGCAAATGGGCCCAGGTTGAAAATCAGCTAAAGCGCCGGTATGACCTCATCCCGAATCTGGTTGAATCGGTTAAAGGATATGCCAAACATGAGAAAGAAATTTTTGAAAATATCGCTCAGGCCCGAACCCAGTATTTTCAGGCCAACAATGTGAAAAGCCAGATCAAAAGTGCCAATGCGCTCGAAGGCGCCCTTTCAAGACTGTTGCTGCTCCAGGAACGATATCCGGACCTCAAGGCCAATCAATCCTTTCTCAAACTTCAGGACAGTCTGGAAGGAACCGAGAACAGAATCGCCGTGGAACGAAAACGCTACAACGATTCCGTCCAGATTTTAAACACCTATATCCGGACAATTTTCGGAAGACTCTATGCAATGCTGGCCGGTGTTTCAGCGGCAGAGTATTATGAAATCCCGGAGGCCGAAAAAGCAGCACCCAAGGTAAAGTTTTAAAATTGTGTTGAATCTTTCTAATAAGAAAAGAGGGCAGTATTAATTTTTGGGGGACGGGACTACGGGAAGGGGTTCGGAATTTCTGCCGGATTGGAATTTGTAGGCCAGGGTGCGCACAAACACTCCGATAAAAAGCATGAAGGAGTGAATAGAAAAAAAGAGAAATAAAGTGCCGTCCCCGGTGTTTAATCCCAGGACTAAAAACAAAACGGCGCTCCAGAAAAGTAACTTTGTTTTCATTTGATGGGTTCCGTACTCGTGAATCAGCGACCATCAGCAGAGCTGAGGGTATGAGGATGCCCCTGGAAGAGGCCGGGGCCACCTCTGCTGGGGACCGCTGATTTTTTAAAAAGTTTTCTTAGTTATATCGGGAAAAACAACAAAAACTTAAGTTTCTATTGCGCAAATATGTACTCGGCGGTTGGTTTGATGGATATCGAGTCAAACGGAAGATTCGAATTTGGGCCTGGATAAAGGATATTTTTCGCCACCCGCAACAGGAACATAATACCGGGCATCAAGCATTGGCGTCCATTATCCGCGATGGATTTTGTTTTGTAGATCTTGTACCTAGGCAGACCGAGCAAATTATCACACGTCTATGCCCTTATCGGGTCTTTTCTAACAACATGTTGTAAGTTACGACTTGAGATTTCAGGTGTCGGGTTTCAGTAAAAAAAAATTTCAAATCACAAATCACAAATCACAAATAAATCACAATGACCGAATTTCAAAATCCCAAACAATTGACGGTCTCGTAAAAAGTCCGAAAGTTGGCAATTTTATAAGTTCACACATAAAAATTTCAATAGGTTATGGGATCGAAATTCGAGAATTGTGATTTTTCACGAGTTCATCAAACAATTGGCTTTTGATCTTATTTGAGATTTTGATATTGAGATTTGGAATTTATTTGTAATTTGGTGCTTGTAATTTGTTATTTCCGGTTTAACCGGATTTAGGCCCTTAGCGAAGTTTTTCTTACAACATATTTTCCGGCCTATCCGGGTTGGGTTTTGGTCTGCTTCAGCATACTGGGTGCTGCACAAAGGATTAAGAAATCTCCAAGGGGTCCGTTGCAAAGCAAGGTAATGAGGGATAAAATAATTGAATAAATACGGACTTCCGATACGACTAAAACAGCATTTAAGGTCTGCGGATTGACGATAAAAAATATCAAATTGGCAATTGACAGGGCAATCAGGCCCCAAACGGCCCATTTTCTAAGATTCCAAACCCCGATGGCTAAAATGACCAGCGGAAGTGTATTCAACAAAAATTTGGTGCCTAAAAGGTTGAGCACAGGTTGGGCCTGAACCGGTTCATACGCCAGCCAGAGAAAAGCTTTAAACAAAGCAAGCCAGCCCGCAGCCCAAATCGTCCAGGGGTATTCAAGGTCCATTCGCTCGGACGGAAAAATTCTAAATTGACTCATGCTCACAATCTACTCCTAAATTTTTTCAACAGGTTTTTGCTGCAGATGGCCGTCATTTACCTGCCATAGTTTAATTTTCCAGCATCCGGCGCCTAATTTAAAGTACCTGTACTCTCTCTATAACCTTTCAAAGATAGGCGATTAATTCAATAATGTCAATGATGCGATTTTGGTCGAAAATCGTCGCGGCTATGTCTTGGGGCCCCACCAGCCTGCTTACTGTCTGAGCCGAAATACCGTTGCCGGCAAAGAAAATAGGCACTTTTCCAATAAATAACGGAAGCCTCCTTGGCCGAGACGCTCCTTAAATTCGAATTTATAGCCGGCCGGCTTCATTCCCGGTACACCCTTTGGCGGGCCGTGGCTGCCTTGGTCAAGGTATCAACATGAATATCGACATAGTCAAAGACCCGGGCCACAGTTTTACCGGGTGCCGGGCGCAAAACCCGGCCAAGATACTGAATAACCCGACCGCTGAAGCGTATGGGGGTAGCAAGAAACAGAGTCGACAAATTCCGGCAGTCGAATCCTTCGCCGACGAGTTGGCCGGTGGCAATGACGACGTTGGCTTCGCTTTGATTTAATCGCTCGATGACATCCCGGCGTTCATCCATATTCAGGTCACCGGTTAGAAGTTCGGAGTCGATTTTATATCGGTACTTCAAAAGGGCTCGGATATTTTCGCAGTGCGCTTTACGATCGGATAAAACCAGACAAATCCCGGCCTTGCGTTCAGTCTCACGGGCGACGTCCGATGCAATCAGAACATTCCTCTCCGTGTCGGCCGTAAGTTCGGACAGCATCTTGCTATACTCATTCACCGGATCATGATACGGTTTAAAGTTAGTATTCCGTATGATGATTTCCGCGGGTAGGACGTCTCCGTCTTCAACCAGTTGGTTTTTATCCACCTCATGATGCACATCACCAAGGTGCCAGAATATCAGTTTGGACAGCTTATCCCGCCGCCATGGAGTGGCGGATAAACCCAGCATATATTTGGCATCAAAACCGGTTACTGCTTCAGTAAACGTACGACTGGGACATCGGTGACATTCATCCACCACCAAAAAGCCAATGTGTGCGGCAACGTCTTCCACACATTTATAAAGGGATTGCACCAGGGCAATGGTAATCTCTTTTCCCACCACCTTTTTCCCGCTGCCGATCAGACCAACTTTTTCGGCAGCAATGCCGAGAAATTCTTCGATCCGCTGAGTCCACTGGGCGGCTAAATCTTTTGTGTGAACAACAATCAATGCCGGCTGTCGGCGCCGGGCGATCATGTACAGGGCCATTATGGTTTTCCCGGAACCGGTGGCCGAACTTAAGGTGCCGAAATCCTTGGCCAGCATTCCATCCACAGCAAGCTGTTGAAAAGGCTTTAACTTTCCATGAAAGGAGAAGTTTGCGGGAGGAAGACTCCTGCGAAGGTCTTCAATCTCATATTTAATTTCATGCCGCCGGCACAGTAAAATCAGTTGCCGTACATAACCCCGTGGGATCCATAAACCCGCAGCGCCCACCTTATCGTAAAAACGCAGTTCTTTGGGCGTGCCCCGGTTCCAGCGCCCCATTTTTTCATTTTCCAACCATTTAGGATTTAAGAATTTCAGCTTTTCGGTCAGGGTTTTGAGAATATCGGGGGGGACATTCTTTAACCGGAGGTTATCGGTGATGGTGATAATGAGCGACGGCATAAGCTGTTTTCAACGGTCTCCTTTTTATCTTTCTTCTTCAATCAGTGCTAATGCCAGTTGCAAATCATAGGCTTGTCCGGGATCGAATTTCTTACCCTGGTAAATGCTCGCGGCCCTCTTGACGGCTTCGGCCGGGACCCAGCCGTGCTCATCCCAGAGCTTGGGTTCATCGGCGTTCCAGAGCCTGAACCAGATGACGCTGTCTTTTTCACGAACGTACATGCGAATGTGTTTGTTCTGAAGAAAAGGATAGTAATATAATCCTCTTTTGTCTTTCATATTTTGATCCTTTTATAGGAGCACTATTCTTTCTGCGTTGTCTGATCGAGCATCGAGTATCCGGAAACACCTGAGCATTCAACTTTGAGCTTTGCGCTCAGGCCTACTGCACTTTGCACCATGCTCTCCGCTACTCACAACCAGCACCTCGTAACCCGCAACTCGCACCACGCAACCCGCAACTCGTAACCCGTAACCCGCAACCCTTAAATCTTCCCTCTTTCCTGCATGATTCGAATGTAAGTTTCCACACCGGTTCTCGGCGGCTCGTACAATTGATCTTCGGGCTTTTTGATTAGCTCGATAGCTTCGGTGGGGCAGGTTGTCACACACAATCCGCAGCCAATGCAACGCTCCAGGTCGATTGCGGCAATACCGTCGGTTACATCGATGGCTTCTATCTGGCATCGATCGAGACAGGTCTCACAGCCCGTACATTCTTCTTCGTCAACCCGGGCAAAATAGTTGCTCTGCACCATTTTTGCCGGAGTGGGATGCATCTTCAACGATCTGAGGACACCGCAGCAGTCGCCGCAGCAGCTGCACATCCCACCTATTTTGCGTGAGTTAAACGGCTGCATAACCAGACCGTCCTCTTCATTTTTTTTGACAATCGCTTTGGCCTCATCAATGGTGATATAATGACCCATGCCGTTTTCAACATAATATTCGGCGTGCGAACCGAAAGAAAAACAATTGTCCTGGAGTTTGTCACATCCTTTCCCTACCAGATGAGCTGTCGTACGGCAGACACAGGGTGAAACGGCTATTTTTTCCTGGCTTTCTATAACTTGAAGAACATCCTCAAACGGCGCTACCGGATAGTTCGCAACCAGTTGACGGTTGATCGGAACGGTTCTCAGGACGGGTGTCTTATAGGATTGAATGGTACGCCCGAAGGCGGTCTCAAAATACTCTTCATGGTCCCGGGCAAACTCTTCATCCATTCGGTTCAGCTGAAATTCAAAAATTCCCACCACATACGGTACTGCCGAGTAGCGAACCGAATCGCCTTTGCGTTTTCGAAACAGCAGACCCTTCTGAGCCATTTGTTCCATCATGGTACCCAGCATGTCCGGGTCACGATTCAGACGCTTGGCCACATCTTTAGGGTTTTGCAATAAAGGCGACAGCTGCAGATACAGTTCAGCCTCTTCCTCGGTAAACAACCTTTCCAGCAAACGGATTTCAACCTTACTTTCGGTTTCCGGATAACCGGTTGCCAGCTCGTCTAGGCGCACTCGCAATTTTTCATAAATATCTGACATGAATAAACCTCCTGGTTTTTATCAATATTTAAACTTATCATTAATTTGCATACAAAATTAAGGTATTAATCCAACTCCCTTACAGCCCACAAATTTGATTTCGCACCATTTGATGGGTATTGTCCGTCCATATCTTCCCTGGTGTGACCAGGGTATTGCCTATTTTCTTTGACGTCTGAAATAAAGCTTTCCACAAATTGCAAAATGAACCGTGCGTACTGATCCACCGAAATTTTTCTGTTGGCATACTTGCTGCGTTTTAGATACCAATCCTGCACCATGGCTTTAATGACGCTGGCCGTCAACTGAGGATCGCGGACCAAAAAAGATCCACTGCCTTGCCCCTGAATGAGGATATCCGTAAATATTTGCTCCGTGTATCGCTCACTTGCAACCGCCAAGGCTTGTTCCTCTTTGGAAAGATTCTTGGCCTCCATATAGGAAAAATAAAACCAGGGCTGCATGGCTTCACTTAAATAAAGATGGGTTAAAATCGCTGTGCGAAGTCTGGCAGCAGGATCCGATTCTTTGTCAATATGCTCTTGCAGGATACGTTTGGTAATCGAACGCCGCTGATGCTGGAGCAGAGCAAGTAGCTCTTCCTTGCTTGAAAAATAGGAGTACAACGCGCCCATACTCAAATTGGTTTCCCGCCCGAGGTCGCGCATGCTCATGGCCTGAAAACCTTTTCTGTTACCAATCTTGAGCGTCGCACTAAAAATCCGTTCAAGGTTTTTAACAACCGTGTTTTCTTTCTTAACCCGAATGGATTTGCGGTGGTCGGCATAAACTTCCCGGCATATATCCTGTTTGGAAAGGCGGACCTGTTTTTGAAATTCAGCGTAGTTCATGCTGCCATTAATTAAGTGATTTAGTTAGCAACGATACCCTGCCGGTGGCGGATATCATTATTCGCAATTAACTGCAGAGGGCATAGAGCTGAGGGCAAGGGGTAAAGATAAAAACCTTTGGAACACACAATCAATTAATAGCACGCTTTGCGCTATGCCCTACCCTCCATACGCATGCCCCCTGCGCTATGCTCTATGCCCCATGCCCTGTGCTCTATGCGCTATGCTCTTTGCGCTATGCGCTATGCTTTAGCCGGTGTAACCTACTGAATATAGGCATAGATTTTGGCGCTATCTTATCTTTTTACCTTCGTACTCCTTCAAGATTCGTTTTGCCACCGATATTTTGTGGACTTCATCCGCACCGTCGTATATACGGGCGGCCCTTTCGTGCCGATAGTAAAAGGCCAGAATGGTATCATCGGTCATACCCAGACCGCCGTGGACCTGCAGCGCCCGGTCGATGACCTTTTGCATGACATTGGCCACCACAAATTTTATCAAAGAGATCTCTTTGCGGGCCTCTTTTTTACCAACGGTTTCGATCCGCCAGGCGGCATGCAGCACCATCAGGCGTGCGGCCTGGATGTCGGCCGCACATTCGCCGATCCATGACTGGATAATCTGTTTGCTCGCCAGTTTCCTGTTTGGTGCAATAATCCGGTCTCTCGCACGGGCGACCATCAGGTCAAAGGCCCGGTTGCAGATTCCGACCCAGCGCATACAGTGATGGATCCGGCCGGGACCGAGTCGCTCCTGGGCGATGACAAATCCGTGGCCTTCGTGGCCCAGCAGGTTGCTTTGGGGCACCCGGCAATTCTGATATAGAATTTCAGCGTGACTGAAATAATCCTCTCCGGCGTGGCCCATCACCGGGATATTGCGCACCAGGTTAAAACCGGGAGTGTCTATGGGAACTATGATCATGCTGGCCTGAAGGTAAGGTCCGGCCTCGGGATTGGTGACCGCCATGACAATGGCAAATTCAGACCCGTCCGCCGATGAAGTGTACCATTTTTGACCGTTGATGACATAGTCGTCACCGTCCTTTACGGCGGTTGTGTCCATCATCACCGGGTTGGAGCCGGGCAGTTCCACTTCGGTCATTGAAAAGCAACTGCGGATTTTGCCCTCCACCAGAGGTCCCAGGTATTTCTTTTTTTGTTCGTCGCTGCCAAATTGATGAAGGATCTCGATGTTGCCGGCATCCGGCGCCTGGCAGCCGAATATGTAATGCCCCAGGGGGCTTCGCCCCAAGGACTCGGAAACCAGGGCATGCTCCATCAGATTCAGCTCCATCCCCCCGTATTCCTTGGGATGATTGGGCGCCCAGAGCTCCATTTGCTTGACCAGCTTGCGCTTTTCCTCGAAAACCGGCCGAAGACTCCGGGCGGGCTTGGTCAGAAACTCCGGCTCCAGTGGAATTAACTCCTTGTCAACAAATTCATCGATCATCCCGAGGATGGTTTTCATTTTTTCAGATACGGTAAAGTCCATTGTGCCCTCCTATTAGTATTAGTCTGAATATTCGGTTATGTAAATTCAACTCCGGACAGGGGCGGAATAATAAAATCAGCGATAAGTTATAAATCCGTCATCGCCCGCCAATTCCAGATGGGTCACCTCGTTAAACCCGGCCAGCATCATGCCGCGGCTGTTATACTTGATGCGGGTGATTGAGGCATTCAGGAGCTGCCATGATATTTCAAGCGCTTTTTTATCGGATAAACCGAGTGCAATCTGCACCGCCACTGAGATGGGTCCCCCCGAGGTAAACACCACCAGTCGTTTGTCGGCACCGTTACAGGCCGCTAATTCTTCAATTCCCTGTCTGACCCGCAGCGTAAAGTCATCCCATCGCGGGATACCGTCGGCCTTGTACTTTCCTGTAATCCAGCGGGTCATCAGCGGTGCAAAAACTCTTTGAAATGCTTTTTGATCACCGGGAAGTTTATCCAGGTCTTTGGCGATAGAGGGTTCATCTTCGAGCATCTCTGGAATCAAGGCATGCCAGACGGCGAAGGAATCGTATTCGTTGAATGCCCTGGAAACAACGGGTACAGGCACTGTAAGCCCCTTACTTGAGTAATGGTTGATGAATTCCCGGGCTGTATTCTGCTGACGTTCCATTTCGCCGTAATACACGCCGTCAAATGATTTTTCGGTTTTGGCCAGGTGCTTTGCCAGGCATTTCGCCTGTCTGACACCGAGGGGCGACAGCCGGTCGTAGTTGTCTTCACCGAAGGAAGCTTGACCGTGTCTGATAAAATAAATTTCGCTCATAAAAAGATA
>Ga0316189_10004936_pt1 | contig 12778 bp, 11 predicted proteins | sample LowCovwburrow_MG_FD_204930 | JGI IMG/M metagenome (GOLD analysis project Ga0316189, IMG submission 204930) | Coastal sediment microbial communities from Maine, United States - Lowes Cove worm burrow | ecosystem: Environmental > Aquatic > Marine > Coastal > Sediment | place: USA: Maine... | reverse complement strand
CTTGTACTCCGGCAATAATCGCCGTTTGAATAATGCTGCCTTTCTTCCCTAAAAAATCCTGGGCCGCCAAGGTTTTGAATACCTCTGGCGGAAACTGTACACGTCCCGTTGCCACGGCAGTGCGCTGCGATGCGGCCTTATTGGATACATCTACCATCGAAGCATTGCCTGCTTCGTCTATATGTGTAGGTTGTTTTTGCATTATCCTCCTATTGATGTCATTGAGCTCCAAGATGCCCCTTTGTATTCCTGCTGCGCCTCAAAACCTGTTTTGCTTCTACTGCCTACCGCCATTAAGATTTGTTGTTTAACTTTCTCCATAGGTTCCTTACTCCTAAGTATATCCCTAATGTTCATGCAGGGTTGTGCATATAAACATGTTATTACATCGCCTGTAGCCGTAATTCGCAGCCGATTGCAACTGCCGCAAAAGGTTCTACTAAAAGATGGGATAACCCCAAAAGTCCCTTTGAATCCAGGTATCTTATAATTTATTGAGGTGGAGGTTGCGTCCGAAGGTATTTTATAATAGGCAGGATGGGCATTTCCAATTGTCTCCAAAATGCGCTTGTAATCCCAAACAATTCCTTCTAACTTTCTTGACCCGCCATTAAACGGCATCTCTTCAAGGTAACGTACCGATACATCATAATGCTTGGTCAATTCCAACATGGGTAGTATATCCTCGGTATTCTGCCCATCGAGTGCGATAAAATTAATACGCACCTTAAAACCTTCCGTAATCAATCGAAGTATATTTTCATGCACTGTATCGTATTGGTCCCTTCGCGTTATTTTTTCAAATGTATTCCGATTGATCGCATCCATGCTTACATTGATATTGGTAATCCCCAATTCTTTCAATTCATCAATATATGGGCCAATTAGGGTAGCATTGGTCGTTACCGAAATTTCCTTTAATCGTTCCATTTTGGACAATTCCCGAAGCAGCACCATCAAATCTTTTCGAACAAAGGGTTCCCCGCCAGTAATCCGTATTTTATCAATACCCTGGGAGACTAATATTTTGCTCAAGCTTGCAAGTTCGTCGACGGTGAATAGCTTATCGTTTTTTGAAAAATCGATTCCCTCGGCAGGCATGCAATAGTTACAACGCAGATTGCATCTATCGGTTACGGCCAAACGTAGGTAATTGATCTTTCTATTGTGGTTGTCTATCAACATTTTTTAAGGGTGGGCCGAAACCCAAACAGATTTATTCATGAACTCTTCCTTTTTCCATATCGGAACTCTCGCTTTAAGTGTATCGATCAAAAAACGACATGCATCAAAGCATTCGCTTCTATGCGCAGTGGACACTCCGACTATAACAACGGCTTCCTTGACTTTCTTTTCTCCAACGGCATGTCTCATAACAAGCTTGTTCAGCGGCCATTTTTCAGCGGCTTCCTCGGCAATCTTCTCCATTTCCTTTATTGCCATGGTCTTATAGGCCTCGAAGGACAATGAAACAACAGTTTCATTATTGGTAAGCTCTCGAACGGTTCCTACGAATACGCAAATTCCGCCGCTTGCGGCATCCGATAATTCGTCGTATACCCGTTCGGTATCAATACGATCTACAATTTCGATAATTGGTTTGTCCATTAACCTCCGCTTACTGGTGGAATTAAAGCAATTTCATCACTACCCTTCAAAGGTACCTCTTTTGAGGCATATTCGCCATTTACAGCAACCGCCAATGATGACAACCTGTTAAATTCCGGGTAGGAATCATTCATAAATTGAAGTAGCTCACCAACAGAGTTGGGTGTATCCTCAAGTTTTGACAAATCAATTCCCGAGGTACCCACAATATCCTTGGCAATTCCAAAAAGTAATACCTCCATACAATTATCCGACTAGTTCTTTTTTATTCAATTGTTGAATGAACGGTTGCTGGTACAATCGGTTCCCTGTGGCCTTGTTGATCGCAATTGCGATCGCAGCACCCGCTGGCGGTAAGGTAGGCTCTCCCAATCCGGTCGGACTCAAGGTATTCTTTACAAAATGAGTTTCAACCACAGGTGCCTCATTCATTCGAATTAAGCGATATGTATTATAGTTATTGCTTTCCGGCATGCCCTCTTTGAAGGTGAGATTCCCATACATAGAATGGCCTATTCCGTCAATTACGCCTCCTTCAATCTGGTTTAGCGCTCCTAATGGATTGACCACTACCCCACAATCAACGGCAACGGTGACCTTTTTTACCACAGGTTGGTTATTTTCAATGACCACATCGGCCACCTCCGCTATATGGGTATTGTGGCAATAATAGGCACAGAACCCTTGGTAAACCCCATCTTTTGGAGTACGTAGTCCAGATTTCTCCACCACTAGATTAATAACATCTTCCATACGTTGTCCAGAATATTCAATGCGTTCATCATCGGTATCCTTTACCTTTTGCAAGAGATCCAATCTCATTTGAACCGGGTCCTTGTCCAATACCTCAGCAAGTTCATCGAAAAAACTTTGTTCTGCAAAAGAAAGAAAATTGGTATAGGGTGCTCTCCAGGCCCCAGTGGATATGTTACTATCGTATTTAGCAACATCTACCTGATAATTTTCCAAGGTCCCTGCGGGGAAAAAGTTGGGTATCAGTCCGTACATATTACTATTTATCGCCGCCTCTTTTAAATGGTAGCCCGAAATTTCCCCATTTTTAATACTGGCCTTAATACGGTATTTGATTGCGGGTCTATACACCCCAGTGGTCATATCATCCTCTCTAGAGGAAACCATTTTAACGGGTTTTCTAATGGCATCTGAAATTTCCGCAGCTTCGGTTACAAAGTCGCTATACAACCTTCTTCCAAAACCACCCCCCATTCGCGTCATTTCAAGCTCTATATCCTCGACATCACGCCCTAACATTGAGGCTACCGCAGCGGCTGAGTGTTCAGGTGTCTGGATTGGTCCGACCAAATGTATTTTCTGATCAGTTACATTGGCATAGAAATTCATGGGTTCCATACAATTGTGTGGCAAGAAGGGCGATTCATAGGTACGTTCCAAAATTTGGTCCGCCGATGCGAATGCCTTAGACACATCCCCATCCTTCCGAAGGGTATTGAATTCTTTTCCATCAAGCAATCCCAAAAGTTGCTTGTCCTGAAAATCGGTGCTTTCCAAGGTAGAGCTGTCCTTCCAAACGGCTTTTATCGCTTTCTTTGCCTTCATGGCCTCCCAGGTGGAGTTTGCGATGACAACAACCTTATCCGTGTCACTTAAACGGACGGTCCAATTTGCACCTTCACCATTCAGAAGATCCCGAGCCTTCTCCCCAATTGTAATTACGTCAACTACTCCAGGCATTGCCTTTGCTTCAGTGGCATCAAAAGATTCCAATACCTTGCCGAACGCAGGTGGGCGTAAAACCGAAGCATATAACATCCCTTCTTCCTTATAGTCCAATCCAAACAATGGTTTCCCACTAATGATCTTATCGATATCAACATTTTGGGCATCCGTTCCGATGATCTTGAAATCCTTTGGGTCCTTTAATCCAATATTTTCGGGGACCTCCAGCACTGCCGCTTCTTTTACAACTGCTCCATAGCCCATGGTTTCACCAGCGGCATTGGTGATAACACCTTGGCTTGCAGTGCATTCGGAAGGATCAACTCCCCATTTTGCCGCGGCGGCATTGACAAGCATTTGTCTTGCCGTGGCCCCTGTTTGACGAAGGGGTTCCCATCCGAAACGAATGGATTGGCTTCCGCCCGCAATTTGTCGTGTATAGTTATTGGTGTCCAATTTCCCTTGGACCACATTTACATGCTTCCATGGCACATCTAGCTCCTCGGCAATCAACATGGGCATTGATGTTTTAACACCTTGTCCTATTTCCGGGTTTGGTGCGAATATGGTAACCATACCCTCATCGGATATCTTTATGAATGCATTAAAATCGTTATAGCTCAATTTGGAAATATCTATAGGCATTTCCGCTTTTGGTTTGCAGGCCGTAAATAGATTAAAGCCTATTAGCATTCCGCCTCCTGCTAAAGAAGAGGTCTTTAAAAATCCTCTTCTACTAAAATTTGATGGTATTAATGTTGACATGTTTCTTTTTTTATGATTGATTAGCCCATTTTCTCAGCTGCGTTCACAACTGCCGCTTCTATGCGCTTGTACGATGCGCATCTACATATATTACCCTGCATGGCATTTTTGATATCATCAGTACTTGGGTTACTGTTGTTTTCAAGAAAGGCTGTAGCTGTCATGATCTGACCTGCTTGGCAATATCCACATTGTGGCACATCCACTTCCTTCCAAGCGACTTGTACAGGATGTGAACCATCATCTGAAAGGCCTTCTATGGTCTTAATCGATTTTCCATCGAGTTGGGATACTTGTAAAAGGCAACTTCTGGTTGCGTTGCCATCTACATGAACCGTGCATGAGCCGCATTGGCCGATTCCGCAGCCATATTTTGTTCCTACCATTTCCAAATGGTCCCGTAAGACCCATAATAGAGGTGTATCTGCCGCAACGTCCACTGATTGTGCGTTGCCATTGATCATTAAATTGTACGTTGGCATATTTTTAGGTATTATGTTAAATTAGTTTGAATAAATCCAATAAAAAGCAGTTGATGTTGCCGTATTTATAAGGATATCTAATATCTCTCTAAATTAATCAAAAAAAAGCCTCGTTTTGAGCGAGGCATCATTTTAACCTTTTTTTATGTTAAATAACAATTCCAGTAACATAATACCCTCGGTTTACAATCTAAAAATCAGCTGCCATCTTTCTTGAATAAAGGAATTAGTCCTTGCTTTTTATCTGGTCTAAATTGTTGAAGTGCATCGCACTATAATTAGGTTCGTCTGTAGGTCGTTTAATTAATTTATAGATTACATTACTTTTGTATCAATGAATGAAATAAAACAGGTCAGCAGCTTGCAAAATCCGCTGGTAAAGAAGATTTTAGTTTTAAAGGATAAGTCACGGGAACGGAAGAAAACCGGAAAACTGATTATAGAAGGCCTACGTGAATTGAAATTGGCCATTGCGGCCGGTTACGAAATCGAGACCATATGTTACTACCCTGAAATTTTAACTCGAGAAGAATTATTGGAAAAATCAGGTCTTAGCAAATCACATCCACCCTTTATAGAAGTTACCAAAGGAGTATATCAGAAGATTGCCTATAGGGAATCAACGGAAGGGGTTCTGGCTATTGCCAATGCCATGGATCATTCTTTGGAAAACCTAATAATCGACAATACCAATGCATTGATCCTAATTGCGGAAGCTCCAGAAAAACCTGGCAATTTAGGGGCATTATTACGCACGGCCGATGCCGCCCAGTTAGATGCCGTACTTATCGCAGACCCTAAAGGAGACCTTTACAATCCAAACGTTATTCGTTCTAGTGTGGGCTGTGTTTTTACCAATACCATTGGAATTGGAAATTCTGATGAGATCATTGCATTTTTAAGGCAAAATAACATCAACATATATTGCGCGGAATTAGGCGCTTCCAAGCCATATACCAGTATTGATTTTACACTACCTTCAGCCATTGTAGTGGGAACCGAGGCAACCGGATTATCCCAAACATGGTTAAATGCGGCTACTCAGAACATTATTATTCCTATGGAGGGCGAAATAGATTCCCTGAACGTTTCGGTATCCGCGGCAATACTTATCTTTGAGGCCAAACGACAAAGAATGGCATAACAAAGGCTTGAGATTCAACGTCCTAATTTTACAGTAAACCAATGACCCACACGACTCTTTTTTATATAATAATCGCTATTCTATTAATTGAATTTTTAATAGATACCGTTCTTGATTTTTTGAATGCAAAACGATATAACGATCCGGTACCAACGGAATTAAATGATGTTTTTGATGTTGGGGAATATAAAAAATCACAGGAATACAAAAGGGTGAATTTTAAGTTTGGCGTACTGACATCTACATTTTCATTGTTATTAACCCTTTGTTTTTTACTTTTTGGTGGTTTCGAATGGGTAGACGGAATTGCCCGTGATTTTTCCGATAATACGATTATTACGGCATTATTATTCTTTGGCATCATAATTATTGGCAGTGATGTGATCACCACTCCGTTTGGGTATTATAAGACATTTGTTATTGAGGAGAAATTTGGCTTTAATAAAACCACCAAGGGTACTTTTTTTATGGATAAGTTCAAGGGATGGTTAATGATGCTGGTGATCGGTGGCGGATTAATTGCCTTGATCATTTGGTTTTATGAATGGGCTGGAAGTGATTTTTGGATCTATGCCTGGTCTGTAGTTGCCGTATTTACCCTATTCATGAACTTGTTTTACAGTAAACTCATTGTACCCTTATTCAATAAGCAGGCTCCTTTGGAAGAAGGAAACCTAAAAAGCAAAATAGAGAACTATGCGGAAAAGGTAGGTTTTGAACTAAAGAATATTTTCGTTATCGACGGTTCAAAAAGATCAACTAAGGCAAATGCCTATTTCTCAGGATTTGGCAAAGAGAAAAGGGTAACACTCTATGATACCCTAATCAATGATCTTGATGAAGATGAGATCGTAGCGGTCCTTGCCCATGAAGTGGGGCATTACAAACGCAATCACATTGTTTTTAATATAGTGACTTCCATTGGACTGACCGGTTTTACGCTGTTTATCCTTTCACTGTTTGTCAATAACCCTGAAGTGGCCATGTCAATCGGTGTATCACAACCTAGTTTTCATGCCGCTTTGATCGGTTTCGGGATACTATATAGCCCAATTTCTGAAATTACGGGATTGATTATGAACTACCTTTCAAGGAAATTTGAATATCAAGCAGATGATTATGCCAAGCAAACCTTCGCGGCACAACCTTTGATCAGTTCTTTAAAGAAACTATCGAAGAATAGCCTAAGCAACCTTACCCCCCACCCTGCATACGTTTTCATGCATTATTCGCATCCACCACTTGTAGAACGCGTAAAGAACTTAAAGGCATAATTTTTGTTGTGTATTGACAGGGATTGTGGTATTTTTATTTATAAGATCCTTCTTTGCCATTGATTAAGGGAAAAGGACGATGAACAGCTTGTACCAGTCCAATTTAATGCGGAAATTTATTAATGGATATGTGAAGGGTTTGGATTCTGAGCATATAAAGATTGCACTTATTTAGGTATATGACCCAAGCAGCGATAGAAAAAGAAAATAAGGAAATAACTAGGCAATATAAAGAGCTATTGCGCATAAGCTATCAAAACTTATCGAAAGACGATAAGGCATTGATACGTTCGGCTTTTGAAGTTGCCCTTGATGCCCATAAGGAGCAGCGCAGAAAATCTGGGGAAGCCTATATTTTCCACCCCATTGCGGTCGCAAAGATCGTAGCTTCAGAAATTGGTCTTGATGCCGTTTCCATAGCCTCTGCATTATTGCATGATGTGGTGGAGGACACCGAATACACCCTTGATGATATCGAACGGATGTTTGGGGAATCCGTTGCACGAATAGTTGATGGCCTAACCAAGATCGCGCATCTTAAAAAAGACATGAACACTTCGCAACAAGCGGAAAATTTCCGAAAAATGTTGCTGACATTACACGATGATGTACGGGTGATCATCATAAAGATCGCTGACCGTTACCATAATATGCTGACACTGGAATCGATGCCAGAACACAAGCAAGTGAAGATGGCTTCGGAAACCCTTTATATCTATGCTCCCTTAGCACATAGAATTGGGCTTTACAACATAAAGACCGAGCTTGAAGACTTGAGTCTAAAATATACCGAACCTGAAGTCTTTTTGGATATCTCGAGTAAAATTGAAGAGTCAAAAGAAGAACAAAAGACTTATATAAAAGACTTTACCAATGTAATTCGTGATTCGCTGGATAAAGAAAACCTTACATACGATATTAAAGGTCGAATGAAGTCCATTTTCTCCATTCGAAAGAAAATGATGACCCAGAATGTTACTTTTGATCAGATCTATGACAAGTTTGCAATTCGGATCATCTACAAATCAGACCAGCAAAACGAAAAATTTCTTGCCTGGAAGATTTACTCCATCGTTACCGATCATTTTACCCCGAACCCCATACGATTAAGAGATTGGATCTCCTCTCCAAAATCTACAGGCTATGAGGCGTTGCACATCACGGTTATGGGCCCCAAGGGCAAATGGGTGGAAGTACAGATCCGTAGTGACAGAATGCATGAGATTGCGGAAAAAGGATACGCCGCACATTTTAAATACAAGCATGGAGCCCAAAAAGAACAAGGTATAGAAATGTGGCTCAATAGATTACAGGAGGCCCTGGAAAATGCCAATACCAATGCGGTAGATTTCGTTGAAGAGTTTAAACTCAACCTATATTCAAAGGAAATATACGTATTTACGCCCAAGGGCGAGCTAAAATCAATGCCCAAGGATGCTACCCCATTGGACTTTGCGTTCAATATCCATACAGAAGTGGGAATGCATACCCGTGGTGCCAAGATAAACGGTAAATTGGTACCCTTGAACACGACCTTGAATAGTGGTGATCAGGTTGAGATCATTACCTCAGAACAGGCAAAACCCAATCAAAATTGGCTCGATTATGCAACTACCGCAAGGGCAAGGGCAAAGATAAAATCTTCCTTACGGGAAGAAAAGAAAAGCATAGCACTAGACGGCAAGGAAGTACTACGAAGAAAATTGAAGTCACAAAAGATCAACCTCAACGAGGATACCATAAACAAAATGGTGGTGTTCTTTAAACTTAAGACAAGCCTTGACTTATTTTACCGTGTTGGAGTCGGTGCAATTGACAATCAAAAGATCAAGGATTTTGCCTCTTCGTATAATAATGCGTTCATCAGTTTCTTCAAGAACAAGATCAGAAGAAGTCCAGCTCCAGAAGATGTTGACAAGGAAGAGATCACTTCCAAATATGACATTTTGGTCTTTGGAAAGGAAGAGGAGAAATTGGAGTATAAGCTTTCCCAATGCTGTAATCCAATTCCCGGTGATGATGTTTTTGGTTTTGTAAGCGTAACTGAAGGGATCAAAGTGCATAAAAAAACCTGTCCCAATGCCATTTCACTGCAATCCAACTATGCCTATAGGATCATATCCGCTAAATGGATCGATTCCTCCCAGCAAGAATTTACTTCTGAAATTCAACTTATGGGAATTGATAATTTAGGATTGATTAGCGAAATCACCGAAATTATCTCTACCTCAATGAACGTCAACATCAAAAATCTTACGTTCACAACAGACGGAGGAACATTCACCGGAAAAATTACGGTTGTGGTAAAAAATATCGGTATCATCAAAAAATTGATAGAAAACCTTAAACAGATCAGTGGTATTGATAAAGTAACCAGACTTTAATACACCAATGGTTTATTGATAAAAAGAATTCACAAAGACCATCATGATACTACCAACGATAATTATAACACGAATAAAACACGTTCCCTTAGACAACAATTTATTGAAAAAATGTATTAAAAATTGATGTCTACACTTGATCACACATGCCATTAATGCCAAAATGAATTGGATTTAACTAAAATAGTATTCATTCATATACTAAAAGACAACTCTAATAAGTTATATAAATCAGTAATTTTAATCATGCAAGGGGATAGAAATACAATAAGGTCCGATAAACTTTCAATCAGGATCTATTAGAAACATCAGATTCGCCAAAATATTAAGTTAAAGTAAAAATCAAACAATGTCTAAAAAAGTTTGTATTGTTGGTGCAGGACCATCTGGTTTGGTGACCATTAAGGAATTGCTCAATCAAGATATATCCATTACCTGTTTTGAAAAGCAGGATTCTATTGGTGGAGCATTCAATGTTCCTGAAAAAGGAGGGCAATCCTATGATTCTTTAAAATTGACCGTATCCAATTATTTTATGGCATATTCCGATTTTATGCCAGATACAAGCGAGGATCGTCGCTATTGGAGTGCAACGGAATACAAACAGTACTTACTTGACTATGTCGACCATAACGGACTATCGGATCATATACGTACCTCACATGAGGTAATCAATGCTTCCATAGAAGGAAATAAGGTTGTTGTGACCGTATCAAATGAACAAGGTGAATTCAATGAGGTCTATGACCATTTCATTATCTGTTCGGGAAGTAATTCCATTCCCAAAATCCCTACTTGGAAAAATCAACATTTATTTCAAGGTAAATTATCGCATTCCGTTGAGTATAAAAATGCGGATGAATACAAGGATAAAAAAGTCGTTTGCATCGGAATAGGGGAATCTGGTGCGGATATCGTTCATGAGATAAGCCAGGTTGCATCGTCTTGCAAGGTTTTGATAAGGGATTATCCCAATGTTATCGCGCGATGGGTCAATGGGTATACAAATGATGCCTATACTACCTATTTTTTCTATGCAGCTAAGACAATGGGTATTAATTCCTATATGAAATTCCAGGCGTGGCATTCCTTGAAATTTGATAAGAACTTAAGTAAAGAGGGCAGGTTGTTGCAACAATGGGTTTATAATCGCGACTTTTATATGGGTAAATTTTTTACCAAAAGCGATGTATTTATTGAAGATGTTACCGAAGGAAGGACCCAACTAATAAAAGACGAACCAGAAAGCTTTACTGCTTCTGGGATCCGAACCAGAAAGGGAGAGGAAATTGAAGCGGATCTTGTCATTTGCAATACTGGGTATAGGACGGATTTTGGCAATTTTTCATTTGGGGAGGATTTTGTCAACCCTCGAAAACTTTTCAAGAATATGATCAGTCCTGAACATGGAACATTGATATCCTTGATAGGATGGGCAAGACCTACACAAGGTGGCCTTCCTGCCTGTTCAGAAATGCAAGCGCGTTATCTTGCCCAATTAATTACCGGAAAAAAGGAATTACCCTCAAAAAAGGCCTTGCATAGAAGTATTGAAAAAGACAGGGTCCGAAATGAAAGAATGTTCAGGGATAGCAGCAATATAACTTCCTTGATTAGTTATCATGACTTTATGATCGACTTGGCCAAGTTAATTGGATGCAAGCCTAAAAAAGTATACTGGAATGATTTGAAATTATCGAGAAAGCTACTTTTTGGCTCTCATCTATCCGCATTTTATAGAATATCCAATTCCGTAACTAAGGAAAGTGCCGTTCGTACGATTAAATCTCTTCCTGTGGCATATACCAACAAAAGAAATTTTATAATTTTGTTTTTTGTTCTCCTCTTCAACCCGCTTTCGAGACTAAGTAATTTGTTTATGGCAAGACCGAACAAAGTTAGTATGGAAGGAAGTGCCAACTAATAGAAATAAGGTTAGTCTGGAATTATGGTATTGGAAAAGGCCATTGGAAAATCAAAAGGATATGCCAATGCTTTTTTCGTTGTGCATATACTTATTGGTTATAAGAAACAAAGAATCTGGAATATTAATAAATTTCCAAACCCACTCTTGAAACATAATTAAAATTTAGCTGTACATTTGCACATTAATGCAGTGAATAGTGTTATGGCTCTTAATAAGAACCAAGAAATCGTAAAAAACGTATTTACAACCTTTTTAGAAGAAAAAGGGCATAGAAAAACACCCGAACGCTACGCTATTCTTCAAGAAATTTACGAAAGTGACGATCATTTTGATATAGAATCGCTCTACATCAATATGAAGAACAAAAATTACAGGGTGAGTAGGGCAACCCTATACAATACCATAGAACTTTTATTGGATTGCAAATTGGTACGTAAACACCAATTCGGGAAAAATCAGGCACAATATGAGAAATCATATTTTGACCATCAGCACGATCATGTGATCCTTACCGATACAGGGGAGGTTATGGAGTTTTGTGACCCTCGCATTCAGTCAATCAAAAAAACCATTGAGGAGGTGTTTGATATTAAGATCAACAACCACTCCTTATACTTTTATGGCACCAAAAACAAAGATGACAACGCAACTAACTAACCGAATTTATCAATGGCAGTAGATTTATTATTGGGATTACAGTGGGGAGACGAAGGAAAAGGAAAAATCGTTGACGTACTCACAAAAAACTATGACATTATCGCTCGGTTTCAAGGCGGACCCAATGCAGGTCACACCTTGGAATTTGACGGGATCAAACATGTTCTACATACCATTCCTTCAGGTATATTCCACAAAAATGCTATGAATATCGTTGGCAATGGAGTGGTTATTGATCCGGTAATATTCAAGAAAGAATTGGATGCCCTTGATAAGTTTGATATTGACATCAACGCTAAACTATTGATTTCCAGAAAAGCACATTTGATTTTACCTACACATAGGTTATTGGATGCCGCTTCGGAAACCGCCAAGGGAAAGGCCAAGATAGGATCTACCTTAAAAGGTATTGGACCTACTTACATGGACAAGACCGGTAGAAACGGTATGCGGATCGGAGATTTGGAATTATCCAATTGGAAAGAAAAATATAGGTTATTGGCCGACAAGCATGAAGCTATGATCGGATTCTATAATGTAGATATCCAATACGATCTTAAGGAATTGGAAAATGAATTTTTCAAATCAATTAAGGCCTTGAGAGAATTGACTTTTATTGATAGTGAGGAATATCTATATCAGGCACAAAAAAGCGGAAAAAAAATATTGGCCGAAGGAGCTCAAGGTTCTCTGCTAGACATTGACTTTGGCACCTACCCTTTTGTGACCTCTAGTAATACAACTGCAGCGGGAGCTTGCACAGGATTAGGAGTTGCCCCAAATCAAATTGGAGAGGTAAAGGGTATTTTCAAAGCTTATACCACCCGTGTGGGCAGTGG
>Ga0316189_10004934_pt1 | contig 12779 bp, 14 predicted proteins | sample LowCovwburrow_MG_FD_204930 | JGI IMG/M metagenome (GOLD analysis project Ga0316189, IMG submission 204930) | Coastal sediment microbial communities from Maine, United States - Lowes Cove worm burrow | ecosystem: Environmental > Aquatic > Marine > Coastal > Sediment | place: USA: Maine... | reverse complement strand
ATTCTATACCAACACTAACACCTTTTGCAGCACAAAGAAATGCATCTTTTTGGCATACAAATTTGCCATTAAATTCGGTAAGGTCAATGGGTACAATTTTACCTGGATAAGGTGATGCAAATGATACATTTTTTTTACCACTAAGCACATTATAAAACGCAGTCATAAATAAACTCTCACCTGTTAAAATACGCTTTCCAGCACCAAGTATTTTACCAAGAAATCCAGAATCTTTTTGAGATCCATCACCAAAAATGGTTTCCATTTTTATACCATCATCCATCATCATAAAACTTCCGGCTTCTGCTATTACGCCTTCTTGTGGATCAAGTTCAATTTCCACATATTGCATTTCTTCGCCATATATTCTGTAGTCAATTTCGTGTGCTGTCATTTTATATATTGTTTTTGTGTTGATTCAATTATAAGTTGATTTGTTTAGAGTTTTGTTACAATTATGATCTAACTTTTACTGACCAAGTAAAACTAAACTTTGAAACTTCATCATCATCACTATTGCTCCCTACCACACTAAGTGTTACCGTTTGCCCTTTTCCAGTTTTAATAGCTTCATCTATAACTGAGTCAATTAAATCTCCTTCATTACATTCAAAAGTAATCCTTCCCGTAGCTTTTTTGGAATAACTAGCTTCATTCTTTACTAAAAGCATAGCAATATTTTTTTTGCTTTCTTTAATTTTATTAATAAGTATTGCTCCTGTTGAAAGTTCAGCTGCCATACCTTGAACTGCCCAAAATAAAGATTTAAATGGGTTTTGATTAATCCATTTATGCTTTACTGTTGTAATACATTTTTGCTCTTTCAATATTTTAACACGAACACCACACAAGTATGCCGATGGCAGCTTAAAAATTAAAAAAGCATTGATTTTACTAGGAGTTAAGCTCATTTATAATGGGTTTTTAACAAAAATATTAAAAATAAATGACATATCAATTTGTTAAATTTGTGTTAAATTTTAGTACTTTGTATTGCATAATACCTTTTTAAAGCCATATATTTGCATAGGAAACTATTATATGTTTTAAAATTATGTTATCAAACCACAATAAAAACGTCGCAGCAATTATTCATTTGTCTGCATTATCAAAGTTCATATTTCCATTAGGTAATTTTATTATGCCTTTAATTTTTTGGACAATGAATAAAGATAAATCTGAATTTATAGATAAGCATGGTAAACAAGCTATCAATTTTCAATTAAGTATTTTACTATATACTTTTTTTATTGGAGCTATTACAATACCACTATTTTTATTTGGTGTTTTAAACCATATTGATTTTCCAGAATTTTGGCAAGCTTATGACTTTGATTTTAACTTTCATTTGTCTAGCCATGATAGTTATAACGTTATTCTTTTTTCAATTTTAGCAGGATTATTAGTTATCGCTGCATTTGTATTAGAAATTATTTTCATCATTATAGCAACAAGTAAAGCAAATCAAGGTGAGCCTTATAAATATCCATTAACAATCAATTTTTTAAAATAAATCAATTATCATATTACTCATCAATCGATCAATCAAAAAATGAACAGTTATTACAAACTTAAATTCTAAAATCATGAAATCTCATCAATTACATGTCATTGGAATACAAACAAAAATGAACACATGAAGATAGAAAACACAAAAGCACAAATGCGTAAAGGCGTTTTAGAGTACTGCATACTATCGGTTTTAAAAGATGACGATGCTTATGTAGCAGAAATTCTAGGCACTTTAAAAGATGCAAAGATGCTAGTTGTTGAAGGCACGATTTATCCGTTGCTTACTCGCCTAAAAAATGCGGGTCTACTCAACTATCGTTGGGAAGAATCAACATCTGGACCTCCAAGAAAATATTATGGTTTAACCGAAACAGGTAAATTATTTTTGAACGAATTAAATACCACTTGGAGCGAATTACAAAACGCAGTTAACCTAGTAACAAGACAAAAAACAACAAAAAAATGAATAAAACAGTCAATATAAATTTAGCAGGTACATTTTTTCATATCGATGAAAATGCATACCAAAAGTTACAACGCTACCTTGAGGCTATTAAACGTTCATTTACTGACTCCCAAGGTCGAAATGAAATAATTGCTGATATAGAAACACGTATAGCAGAACTTTTTATAGAACGTGTTGAAAACGAAAAACAAGTAGTATCTATAAAAGAAGTTGAAGAAGTAATAACTATTATGGGTCAACCTGAAGATTATATAGTTGATGAGGAAATTTTTGAAGACGAACCAAAAAAGACCTATACATCATCTAGGACTAACTCTTCAAGAAAACTCTTTAGAGATACCGAAAACGCCTATATAGGAGGTGTTTCATCTGGCTTAAGTCAATATTTTGACATAGATGCCTTATGGATTAGATTAATTTGGGTGCTACTATTTTTTGGAGCAGGAACAGGAATTTTAGTATATATCCTTCTATGGATATTAATGCCAGCAGCAGAGACAACCTCTGAAAAACTGGCAATGTCGGGAAAGCCTGTTAACATTACTAATATAGAAGAAAAAGTAAAAGAAGGGTTTAGTAATGTTAAAGAAAGCCTAGATGGTGTAGCAGATCGAATTTCTAATGCTGATTATGATAAAGCAGGAGATAACATTAAAAATAAGTCTCGCTCATTTTTTGATACCCTTGGAAATATTGTAATGTTTTTCTTTAAAATATTTGCTAAATTTATTGGTATTATACTCATTATTGTTGGAGCATCAACCTTAATAGGTTTAATTATTGGTTTATTTACCGCTGGAGTTGCTGATGTTTTTCATTTCCCTGGAATTGATTTTGCAAATGCAGTTAACTCAACCAATTTACCAATTTGGTTAGTATCATTATTAGCATTGTTTGCTGTTGGAATTCCATTTTTCTATATTTTTATTTTAGGATTAAAGATTCTTACAAACAACCTAAAGTCTTTAGGTAATGTAGCAAATTTCACTCTATTAGGTTTATGGTTAGCATCAATAGTTACGCTTTCAATATTCGCATTAAGAGAGTTAAATGAGCACATTTATGACGAAAGCGTTACTGAAAAAACTGAATTAGCTATAACAAGTCAAGATACATTATATGTAAGAATGTCAGATAATGGTGATGATTACAGATCAAGCTCAAGACGATTTTACAGAAACAGAGGTGAGTTCAGAATCATAATGGATGACAATGATAATAAACAAATATACTCATCAAATATTCGATTAATTTTTAGATCAACAAAAGATTCTCTTGCTACTGTTAGTATTGAAAAAAGTGCTGATGGAAGTGATTTTCAAAAAGCTAGAGAACGAGCAAGAAATATAGATTACAATTATTCTTTTTCAGATAATAGACTAGAACTTGACCCTTATCTATTAACCGATTTTAAAGACAAATTCAGTGATCAATATGTGAAGATTACAGTTTATTTACCCGAAGGAACAGTAGTATGGACAGATGACAATACGTACTCTTTCCATAGAAACTCGTCTGGATACAGAGATATTCTTGATAATGGATTTGAAGAACACTTCCTTAAAGTTATTAAAGATGATGTAATATGTTTAGACTGCTCTAAAGACTCAAGTTATAAAATGAATATCGATATCAAAGACGAAGACTCAAAATTCAAATTAGATAGTGATGGACTTGAAATCAAAGATGCTGATGTAAACATAAAAATTAATAGAGATAGCGTTATAGGAGAAACTAAAAGTATTAAAACTACTATTGATTCTTCTGGCATAAGTATAAAATCAAAAGATAATTAACAATTCAGTAGCATCATACTACAGTTCAGGATAAAAAATAATAAAAAGCATTAATAAACTTAGATCTTTATTTAAGAACTAATATCAATCAAATTAAAAAACAATCAAATCATGACAACTATATCAAAATTTATTACAGCCCTAATTTTAAGTCTATTAATGGTTTCCTGTAATTTCGATTTCGGAGACAGCTTTGGAGTAAGAGGAAACGGAGACGTTGAAACTGTTGAACGCTCTATAAGTGACGACTTTACTGAAATTAAAGTAAGTCGAGGTTTAGATGTTTACTTGACACAAAGTGATGATGTAAGTTTAAGCGTTGAAGCTGATGCAAACTTGCATGACATTATTATGACAGAAGTAGAAAACAATGTGTTGCGTATTTATGCAGATGAAAACATAAGTCGTTCTTCATCAAAAAAAGTAATGCTAAGTTTTAAAGATATTACTAAAATAACTGCCACAAGCGGAAGTGACGTTTACTCAACAAATACAATTGTTGCAGACAACTTAGAGTTAACTACAACTAGTGGTAGTGATATGGAATTAGACATTAATGTTCAAACTGCTGATTGTAGTTCAACTAGTGGTAGTGATCTTATAATTTCTGGCTCTGCAAACAAACTATATGCTAATGCTACTAGTGGTAGTGATATTAAGGCAGGAAATTTAAAAACCAAAATTAGCGAAGTAAGAGCTACAAGTGGAGCTGATATTACAGTAAATACATCTGATGAATTATACGCTAAGGCCTCAAGTGGAGGTGGAGTTAAATATTACGGAAACCCAGAAAAAATTACAAAAAAAGATGGCGTTTCTGGTAGTATAAGAAAACAATAGCCAATCGAAACAATACTCTAAAAAGAGTATTCCAACCAATCATGTTTTGCCATCTCATAAGCTTTTAACAGCTTTGGGATGGTTTTTTGTATATATTTGTTATTATAAAACAGATTGATATGTTAAAAAACGCCCTTTTAATCGTATTCATAATTGGTTGTATTACAACTAGTTTTAGTCAGAAAAAAGAAAAAATTAAAGGTGATAGAAATGTTACTTCTAGAGATACTAATATAAATTCTTTTAACCGCATTATTGTTGGTGAAGATTTTAAAATAGACATCATTGAAGGTTCTGAAGCCTCTGTATTTATTGAGACTGATGACAACCTACATGATATCGTTAAATTTACTGTAGCAGATAGCACACTGAGTTTTCAAACTACAAAAAACATTACTTCAAAGAAAAAACTAAGCATAAAGGTTATTTATACACATACCTTAAAACAAATTGAAACCTTTGAAAATGGTGAAATTAGCTCTTTAACCTCAATAGATTTAGACAAAGTAGTCTTAAAAAATACTGGAACATCAAAGGCTTTCCTAAATATTAAAACCAAAGATTTTACATTCATAAATAGTGATCGCGCAAAAGTAAAACTGAACGTCACCACCAACAATGCAAAATTAGAATTAGCCGAAAACAGCAAAGTTGACGCATTAATAAACGCTGACACTTTAAATGTAGATTTGTATCAACGTTCTGATGCCAAGATAGAAGGCACAATAAAGCACTTAAAAATTAGAGCTGACAATTCATCAAATTTTATTGGTAAAGATTTAACGAGTTCAACCTGCGAACTACTTTGTGAAAGTAGTAGTGATGTTGCCGTACAAGTTACGGAAACATTGACTATTGATGCCACTGGAAGTGGAGAAGTATATATTTATGCTGATCCGAAAATTATACTCAACAAATTTGCAGATACTGCAAAACTCCATAAAAAAGAAATGAAGAAATAATAAAAAAGCCGAAACAAATGTTTCGGCTTTTTTATTATAAATTAATTATAGTTTGAAGTAGATACTTCAAATGTTGAATCTTTAGCAGCTAGCCATCTTTCAGCATCTAAAGCCGCCATACAACCTGTTCCAGCTGCAGTAACTGCTTGTCTATAAACATGATCAGCAGCATCACCACTTACAAATACACCTTCTATATTTGTTTTAGAAGTTCCAGGCACATTAACAATATAACCTGTTTCGTCTAACTCTAAAAACCCCTTAAATATATCAGTATTAGGTTTGTGTCCTATGGCTACAAAGAAACCCGTAGCAGGAATATCATGTTTTTTATTAGTCTTATTATTAAACACACGAACACCAGTTACAACTTGACCATCACCCAAAACTTCATCAGTTTCAGTATTAAATAAAATTTCAATATTCTCAGTGTTTTTAACCCGAGCTGCCATTATTTTTGAAGCCCTAAATTCATCACGTCTAACCAACATAGTAACTTTTGTACATAACTTAGATAAATAGTGAGCTTCTTCACATGCACTATCTCCTGCACCTACAATAACAACTTCTTGATTTCTGTAAAAGAAACCATCACACACAGCACATGCTGAAACGCCACCACCAAGTTTTAAATATTTTTGTTCAGAATCTAATCCTAAATATTTAGCTGAAGCTCCAGTTGAAATAATTACAGTTTCACAATGAATTTCTTTAGTTTCATTTACCCAAACTTTATGCACATCTCCTGAGAAATCAACTTTAGTAATCCAACCATCACGTACATCAGTCTCAAAACGTTCTGCTTGTTTTTGCAACTCTATCATCATTTCTGGTCCCGTAACTCCATCTGGATAACCTGGAAAATTTTCAACTTCATTTGTGGTTGTTAACTGACCTCCTGGTTGAGTTCCTTGATATAATACCGGTTTCATATTCGCTCTTGCCGCATAAATTGCTGCAGTATAACCAGCTGGACCAGAACCTATAATAAGGCATTTTACTTTTTCTATTGTATCTGACATTTATTCTATTTTAGATAACAAAAGTAGGATTTTTGTGTAAATCCTTACACATAAGTTATCAACAGTTCTTATCAAAACATAAGTTATGCTTATAAAAAAAACTCAACATAAGTTGAGCTTTAAAAGTCGGCGTGGCAGGATGATAACTAAACCCCCACTATATAGTAAAATCAATACTTTAGGAAAAAGACTAAAACAGTGTGAACCGAATTGTAGACCTAATGGTTAAATCGAAATAGTGTATTTTGATAGAACATCTTTAACAAATTCACACATTTAACCTTGTTAAAACTAGACAAATAGCATCATTTTTTAAGATTAATCAATCAAATATTAGTTGACTATTTCCTCTTCAATGCCACTGTATTTCACTTCTTTGTTTTATTACCACTAACGTGTTATATCCTGATTAGAAAAAAAGTTAATCTTTATCAGAATATAACGTTGTTAGTAGCAACTATTAACCAACTTATTTTAAAGGGAATTATAGGGCTAGTTCAATGAAGCCCAAACACCTGTGGTAACTGTTTCTCTTGCATAATTTGTGAAATCTTTGGCTTTTCTGCCAAGTACTTTTTCTATATCATTAGTTATTGTAGAATTCCTTCCATCTAACACTTCGGTAAATAAGTATTTTACTAGCCAAATGAAATCTTCTGGGACTTGAAATTCTCTAAGCATGTTTGTGTATTCTTCCATTGAAACTGAATGAAACTGAATATCTCTTCCTGTAACTTTTGAAATTTCTGCAGTAACCTCCTTAAACGTTAAAAGATGAGGCCCTGTCAATTCATATATTTGTCCAATATGTTTGTCATCCAATAGAGTCTCTACAACTACATCTGCAATATCATCATTATCAACAAACGGAATAAGTGCTTCTGCTCTAGGCAATGCAACATGACCTGCTTTTATTGGATCTAAGAAGAAACTTTCGCTAAAATTTTGATTGAACCAGTCTGAACGAACAATTGTCCAGTCTGCTCCTGAATTCATTACTATTTGTTCACATTTCTGAGCTTCTTTTTCGCCTCTTCCAGAAAGTAAAACCATTTTTTGCACACCGTTTTTCACAGCTGCCGTTGTAAATTTTTCTATCAAAGACACAGCACTTGGAACAGCTAAATCTGGTTGAAAAGTGATATAAACAGAATTAATTCCTTTCAATGCTGCTTCCCATGTTACTGGTTTTTCCCAATCAAATACAGGGTCACCTTTTCTTGAACCAATACGAATTGATTTTCCTAATCTGATTAATCGTTGGGCAACTCTACGACCTGTTTTTCCATTACCACCTAGTATTAAAATATTTTTTTCTGACATATTTTTTTGCATTATAATTATTAATTAAATTTTTGTTGTAATTGACCCATTGAAGAAACTAAAATTGATTCCTGATAAACTATTGAAATAGATTATTGGCAATAGCAACATTCCCGATATGAATAGTTGTGTGGATTAACACAAAATTTTCATGCTTACACCAAATTAATTCCTGCCATCGGTATCTCTTTTTTAAAAATATCTAACAGCTCTAATTTTAGTAAGTCCAAAACTACCGCATTGTTTACAAAGCCATCCTTGATCTCCATTTGAAAAATCAGTAGCAGTTGCCCTATCATCATGTTCCGTTGAATACCAATACAAGGTTCCATTAGATACAAAGCCTCCAAGTCCATTTAAATTCATCTTCATACATTAAAAAAACTCTTCTTCTGGGTTATCATAAAGGTTATCAAGCTCATTGTGAGAAGCCAATTTAGCCAGTGAATTTTCAAGACCAGTTCCTACTCCAATATGACTGACGAGTTTCAAGTATTGGAGTATCAAAGCATCCCCACTCTAAACCATTCAAATCATCCAAATCATCATTAGGAGCTTTAATATAGCTCAACCATTATCATAGAAAACAACCCCTCCAGCAGGTCCAATTTCCCCAAAGTCATAATCAGTTGAATCATCACTATTACCTAAATCACAAAGGTCCCAACAATGAGTATTTGCACTTATAACCATTTCTCTGTGTAGCTTTTTAATTCAACTGGACACCTAAAACTGACCATTCACTGTTTAAACCTGTTCCAGGTGGACTCAGTGACTCTACAAATCCATAAACCAAATATAACTTGTTATTTAAAATGGTCATTTGTCCTATCTTGTGACCTGGTTTTATATCAGATAGATTATGTTCTACTAACTCAAATTGCTCCGATACAGTATCAAATATTCCAATAATAGAGTTACCATCACTGCTTTCACCACAAATAATGATATTATTATCATAATTATGAGCAAATGTTTCAGATATGGCAATGCCCATACTTAATTCTTGTACAACATCAGGTGCACCTAATGGAATAACATATATTTTATCAGAAGGATTGTTTAATGACCTATCAGTAGATCCTCCAAAAATATAGAGATTGTCATTAGCAATAATACCACTTGCAGCATATCTTGATTCTGGCAGTGTTGCAAATTCAATGAAGTTTTGTGGGTTGCTCAAATTCCATTGGTATATTTTATCACTGTTACTACCTGTAAAGTCACCCCCTATAATAAAAGTCGTATTCTTTTCATTGGCAGTTGTGAAACCACTCAAAAGTTTTTGATGATTCTCCGTAATTGGATCATTAATAATGTCTAGTCCATAAGTATTAACAAATTGCCCGCCAATTGAAATTAATTGATTATCTGATATAAACAATCTTTTGGTAATTAAGTCACTATTCGAATATTGTTTCTCAATAATACTTCCATTATCAGGGTTTAATTTGATTATCTGTTCTCTGTTTGTTCCTGCAACAAGAGGATAATCATCTCTGGAAGAAATATAAAGACTATTTTCTGTGACAGAATTTGTCATCCCCATTGAAATCCCCTCTAAAAAATTTGGATCAAAGTCTACTATTACTTCAAATTGCAAATTAGAATTATTTTGTGCATCCTGATTTGAATCATCAGATGTGCAGGATACAATCATGGCAATAGCCAAAATGACAAAAAAATGTATTGTCTTTTTCATAAATAAATTGATTTGATTCTGGTAAAATTACAGGTTATTCATTCGTGAAAATTGAACAAAACCGTCAAAATAAAAGATTTCGCTAAAATTGATACCCAGCAGATAGCTGAAAAACACCGTTGAATACATCTGGGTTCTCTTCGATAGGAGTAATACCTATATTGTATCTTACCTGAAAGAATAAACTTGACTTTAGTTGATAACCTAATCCAAAACTTGCACTAAGGTCAAAATTTTCTGAATCAGTATCAAAAACGGATTGATTACCATTATCCAATTCAATTTCATCATGCACTAAAAATGAAAATTGAGGGCCAGCCTCAATGCTGAAACCATTTGTTATGTAATACTTTGCAAGTATAGGTAACAACAAATAATCTAATTTTAATAGCACAATATCTTCTTCTGCACCTTGTGAGGAATACATTAGTTCTGGTTGTATAGAGAACTTATTATTAATTTCAATTTCTGACACCACTCCTACATGAAACCCTATACGCGAATCTACATTTAACTCACCTCCATTTATTGTTGCAACGTTCATACCAGCTTTAGCACCAAACTTTAAACTTTGAGCATTTATACTCCCTGCAAAAAAAATAGCAATTACAGCTATACATAATTTCTTCATAATATATTTTGATTTAAATTAAGTGCAAGTTTATTGAGATATTAATCTTAGGAATTGTATAAAACCGACAAAGAAAATGGCAGGATATTTTACAAAGAAAGTTTCTTTTGAAACTCCTTTGGTGTTTTTCCTGTAAATTTCTTAAAAGTTCTAATAAAATGAGATTGGTCTGCAAAGCCATTATCATACCCAATTTCGGTTAAGCTGTCATAATCAGATTCTGTAATTTGCTTTATAGAAGAACTAAACTGAATGATTTTAGCAAATTGCTTTGTTGTTACGCCCATATCCCTCATAAAATGACGTTCTAATGTTCTTTCAGTAACGCACAGTCTGTCTCTTACATCTTTTACACTAATATTGCCGTTAGCCCTTAGAATAAGGTTCGTTGCTAATTTGACTCTATTATCTGGATTTGTAGATGCATTTTTAAGTAATTCTTCAAAATAATTGGCTAAAATGCGTATAGTTTCATCTTTACTTGAGGTTTGATTTAACAGCGTTAATGTAGCATTAGTATCTATATTTTTTATCAGCTTAAGATCAAAGCAATCATCATTTAATATTTTAGGGCCTACACCTAATAAAATTTTAACAGCAAAAGGGTACAGTCTAATATCTATTAATTGAAATGCTCCTTTAATATTTAAAGAAATTGGGTCTATAGTTTGACCATACAAATAAAATTCAGATAACTCTTTATTCCCTGGGTTTAAATAAAACGGATTATCTGATTTGGAATAGACAATCCCTGGGAATCCATTTGCGTAAAACGGATAACTTTTTTCAGTAGAATCTTCATAATTTTCAAAGAACATAATTTCTTTGACAAATGGATGAAGACTTTTATTTTTAGGAATCTGTTTTATCATTGTATAAAGCGCTTGCTTTATTATTCATTAGCAATTAAGGGTTATTAACCTTATAGTCTTAGTAAGTTTAAATTGTGTCTAAAAACTTCATTAAGTGAATTGGTTTTTGGCTATAAAAATCATTCATTAAAAATATGATTAGCAATATGTATACTATTAACCCAAAGAAAATCATCAATTGACTTTTTGACGTTTTCTGAATATCTTCTCTTGAATTTAGATCGCATATTTCACCAGGACAATACTGTGCTTTTTCTTTATAAAATAACCCATAAATTTTACACCCCAAGCAAACATTAAAAGCAGTTTCAAAGTATAAGAAGATGAGACAAATCAAACAGACTAAACCAGTTGCAACAGGATGATAGGTGTTTAGACCTATTGTAAAAAAAGCAATAGTAGCAGAGAAGATTACCCCTATTATCCAAGCAAACTTTTTTTGTGGTGCGCCAACATATATAGGTTTTTGTTTGTTAGTAATCAAGCGACCTATAATTAATAATGGTGCAAATTTTGGGTTAATAAAAACACGAATCAACATCTCTGTTAAAAATATAGTAATCATATATTTCAACATTAAGAACTTACCACTAAAACCTGCTAATATTATTGCTATAAACATAAATAGGAATATAATTCCAGCTGATGCTCTTATTTCTCGTTCATTTAAAACAGGAATATTGTATCCTTCTACTTTTTCTCCAAATTGTCTTATTTTACTCATTTTTTATTTATTATTAATTTAACTTTTGTTGATTACGACGATACCAGTCTGAGATAGCGCGTCCAATTGCATCAGGTTGATCTTCTTGAATGAAGTGTAAACCCAAACCAACATAAACTGTTTCGTAATTTTTATACTGGGTTATTAGATACTTTATCATTTTTAGTGAATTTACACCACCCGGAGACGCATAGATGTGTAATTTTGGTAAAGACGTCTCCTTTAGCCACGATCCATAATGCTCAATTACCTTTGTAGTATTATCTGGTTCGCCTCCTATTGGTAATTCTGCTAGCAAAACGGAGATTGACTTCCTACTTGATTTCTCTTGAAAGGGAGCACGATAAGCTTCCATTTCTTCAAATGTTAAATCACGTACAATGCTATTAGGAAGTAGCTGTTCTATAAGTATATTTTTGTCAATTAGCATTTCTGCTCCCTGCACAGGATCTCGCCAAGTTCTAAACAGATTCCCATAAGAACCCAAGGCTTCAAAACTTTCCATTGGTACAAAAGGAGGAATCAACGCTTCCATCATCACAAGGCCTTTAATGTTATTTTCATGTCGTGAAGCGTAATCCAAGCCAAAGACAGATCCCCAATCGTGTACTACTAATGTGATGTTTTTAAGTTTAAGAGCTTTTATGAAACCTTCCAAATAGCTTATATGGTCACTGAATTTATACTCTATTTTGGGCTTAGCAGATTTCCCAAAACCAATATTATCTAAAGCTATCACTCTCCCTTGTTTCTGCAAGTAGGGCAAAATATTTCTCCAAAGGTAAGATGAGGTTGGGTTACCATGAAGAAATAATATAGGATCCCCTTCTCCTAATTCTACATAATGCATAGCTTCTCCATGAACTTCCACATATTTAGATTCAAATGGAAATTCTGGTGAAATTTGAGGAGGTACAGGTTTTCTGCTA
>Ga0316189_10004933_pt1 | contig 12779 bp, 9 predicted proteins | sample LowCovwburrow_MG_FD_204930 | JGI IMG/M metagenome (GOLD analysis project Ga0316189, IMG submission 204930) | Coastal sediment microbial communities from Maine, United States - Lowes Cove worm burrow | ecosystem: Environmental > Aquatic > Marine > Coastal > Sediment | place: USA: Maine... | reverse complement strand
GGATCACTGTAATTTACTGGATTCCCACTAACATACCCAAACGTATTAATCCCCCCAGCCAATCCAATCGGGTCTGAGGTAATGTATCTGCCTAGTGTTGGGTCATAGTACCTAAAGTAATTATAATCTAACTAGTCTAGTTAGATTATAAGAGACTCCCAATATAATCATTTACTATCAACAGCTTGACTGGAAACTACCAGCTCAATCGAAAAAACTTCTTAAGTCCTAGTATTGATTCTCGACTGACTTGGAATTATAGTCCACTTAGCTAATACATAGGAAAAATTAACAGTTATTTGTTCATACAAGGAGGTAATTTGAAATACGATAAAGCATACAGTGAATTATTTGAAGAGTTCTTAACAATCTATGAAGTTAGAGAGTTAAACTTTGATGAAGAAAGTTATTATGATTCGGATAGTGACCGTTTCTTTTGCCCTGACGAATTATGCCGTTCAGAACAAAAACAAAAGTCCGTCTTAACAACCGTGAATGCCAAGAAAATAGTTTACAAGAAAACTCCACATTTCAAAGATATTCCGAGTACTCAACACCGGAAAGCATGTCCGTATCTTTCAGATGGAAGCAACCATGTGAATATCGAAACTAACTCGTCTCATGCTGAAGGTGTTAAGGAAACTGACTTTCCAACAGAGTTTATTCTGGAACGTAAAAAGTATACTAAAAAGAAAAAAACTGGTGAGATAAAAGAAACGCAATCTAAATCAAATGAAATAATAAAAACAAATTCAGAAAATAAAATAGAAAAAAATACAAATAAGAAAAGCCCTAATAGAACGAGTGTTTTCGAACATATTGTTGAATGTTACTTTTCAAATTCAAATGATAAAGAGTTGTTAAAAACAATGCCATTAACTATTGGTGGCTTGAAGATAAACTATAATTTTTTCTTTAAGCAGATCCTGTACTTTCAAGATCGTGAAGGATTAATTTATTGGGGTAAAGTAAAAAAAATAACGGATTATAAGTATTCTTTTAGCATAACATTCGAGAAGAAAGTTTCTGGTAAATCAATCAGTGCTTACATTAATAAAAACACGGTTGAGAGCTATAGGAAAAAAAATTATTTTCTAGATTTCATTAGAAACGTAATAGAGCAAAAAGAGGAAGTTAACTGTTTCTTCTTAGGCGCTTACCCAGTGCTAAAAACAATAACAACACAAAAGAAAGACAACACTGGAAAAATAGAAAAGATAGAGTTTGAAGTTTTTAATATAGAAATCATTAACCTCGATCATTTTTTACTTAGATCTATCAAATAACATGAACTTTACGACAGGTGCTTCAAATCGATTAGAACTGGTTAATACGTAGCTTCAATACAGATTTTTATTCAACTATTTAGGTGCCAAACAGTTATGAGTGAACCTACAAAGCAAACTATTAAGAAGCTATTCTCTCTATCAGGAAACTTATGTGCATACCCTAGTTGTTCACTCCCTATGGTTGAAAACTCTGGAACGGTGACAGGTCAGATTTGCCATATTCATGCCCAGAATGCAGGTGGCCCAAGATTTGTAGATAACCTAAGTCAAAAAGAGCTTCACGCATTCGAAAACCTTATTCTACTATGCAGTCACCATCACACAATAATTGACGCAGAAGAACATATTTACACTGCAGAAACCTTGCGTGAACTAAAGCAAATCCACGAAGAGGCTGCAAGTCATGAAGAGCGACCGGAAGACTCTTTTTATGCTCAACTATTGCTTAATTTTTATAGTTCACCATCAATTGTTAATAACACTGGAAATATTGCCATAAACAGTCCTAATACTATTCAAGGCAGTAACATAACCGTTAATACCAAAAAGAAATCAGTAAATATTCAAGCACCTTTGGGGACTCTTGGCTCCAGTATCCTGTTCAGCAAATACATAGCTCATCTTATTAAACGTTATAACGAATGCGCTTCCAAAGAACCTTCAAAAAAATCAAAGTTTAGTTATGGAGCAATATCCAAAAACATTTCTGATAAATTTGGTTCAAATTGGAAGCTGCTAGAAGAAAACTTAGCAGATGATATTATATCTTATTTACACACTCGCATATTGAGAACGCGACAATCCAAAATAAACCAAAGTAAAGGACATCGATCCTTTTCAACTCTTGAAGAGTATCAAGAGAAATACAGTAAAGATTCATGATAGATAAAAAAAACCCTAGGGAAGACCTACTACCCTAGGGGAATAAAATACCGTTAAGCATTTTTGCTGTAACAAGACAGTGTCCAGTTACAATTGAGAGCAACAATCAAAGCAGTTGCCGGGGCTTCTTCCAGTAACCAGGCTACTGAAAGAAAACAATTAGGTTGTTACTCTATTAGCCTGATTGGTAACTGGATATAGTCACATCACCTTCAGGAAAGTGTGCTTTAACTTCAAGCGTGCCCCCCATGGCCTCAATCATATTCGTTAAGCTGCTAATTCGAATATCTCTACGTTTTTCCAGCTTAGCAATAGCAGATCTATTTTACGCTCCTCAATATAGCCTCGACGCTCTGCTGAAATAATTTTTGTCAGCTCATTAAATGAATGTTTACCACTCCTGATTATAGTTTTCAATATTCCCATCAATACAGAATTGCTTCGCAATAAGTGACAGTTTTGAGCTAAAGGCACTCCATGTGCTAATTCTTTAGGTGAAAATGTATTTGTATTTGAGTTTGCAGAGCTAACTTCAGTGATGAGAGCTTATTAACGATATGCGCTTTACTCGCAATCATTACAAGCGCTTCAATAACTTCGACATGCCACTTTGTGTTATACATAATTAAGTTGACTATCCAAAGCTAAGTGCGTATCGGTACAGATACTTGAGGTTGAATTGGCATCAATATATTCGCATAGGTTCTAAGAATTTCATTGTACAGATCAGGGTGGTTTTTTGCCTCTACAGTAATCACTAGTGCATATGGGATTTTTTCAGGCTGCGATGCTATGCCCCCATACTCTCGAGCATTGTAATGAATATCAAAAACGGGGTTATTTAAACTCGTTCCCAACATACCTTCATTGCCATGGCGTACCGTTTCCCATTGACCGTCTGCACGTCTTTCATGCTCAGTAGCATATATTTTATTTTTGAAAAAAGATCTACTATCTGCATATTTTGACTTAGGATTTTTCTTTTTCTTATCGTGAGGCCGAAAGGTAATATCCAAACCAGCACGAGTATATGTAGAGGAATCTTGAGGATCGATAGGGCATGAATAACAAAATGTTGATTTTAAACTAACTTTTCCTTTTAGACCTGCACCTGGTATTGGCAATTGAGCTCTCAAGTATTTTCCTGGCTTCAATTCACCTTGATAGATAATTCGAGCGACGCCTGTAGGACAAGTAATAATTGACATTATCTCTTCAGGAATTTTCCCCCAACCTACATGCTTTGTTTCATGGCCATTAGCATCAGCGCTATGGACCAAAAGAGCTTTAATTGCTAATGGTGATAAATCTGCCCCTAAAATTGCACGAATTCCAACGGCATTACGAAGTAAATATGGAGAAGAGAAACTTGTACCGAGTTGTGGGGTCAATGACGGTGAATTATTCGCTGCAATAACATGAAAATAATTACCAGCACTTCCACCAAAAGCCATAAGATCTGGTTTTATAACGCCAGGGCTACGACCTGGACCAACCGAGCTGTATGGAGCCCTGCTCCATGATGACTCCATATCATTTGTGGCACCGACAGCTATTGCATTCACACAATCAGCAGGCACCTGTATACGTGCGTTTCCTGACGCATGATCTAAATCACCATCATTGCCAACAGCCACTGTCATAAATGTTTCGCCATCACTTAGAAGTCCATCAATCACTGATGTCCATGCATGTACATCATTATCATCTATAGGCAACCTTGGTCCCAAGCTAAGGTTTATGAATTCATACTGTCTTGATAACAGTACCTCCTCAATGAATCCTAATGTTCTGTATAGTTCTAATGGATGTTCACTTCCAGATTGGTCATCTAATACCCGTATATTATCAACATACGAATATGGCCGCTCTGCAACGGTGGATGGCTGGATAGGACCAAATAGATAAGCAGATGTTACCTCTAATCCATGTTCTGCATATCCAGGTTCGGAAGATGACTTAGAGTCCATAACATAATGTTTATTTATCCACTGCCCTAATGGGTGAACATCTGGTAACCCGCCATCTAGTATTGCCACTTTAGGTTCTGATGATAGAGGTTGTTCAACTGGTAGGCTACAATTCACTGAAACCGCACTGTTTCTAACTGTAGGTCTTATACCTCTTAACTTAGGCATTTGTCTGATGATTCTAACAAAGCTGAATGTAGCAAGCTTTCTTAGAGAATCTTCTTGGCATTCAACAGCAACAAACCAAATATTACCGCTAGTAAAATGTACATCAATATGAACTTGTATCTCTAATGATTCAGCAAAATTGATAAACGCATCTTGTATAACTGAAGGAGGTTGACCAGGTAATAAATGAACAGCTACTTCATAAATATGTAAATCCTGTTCCTCATAACCGATATAAACTCGCTCATCAATTGGTATATTAGAAAAGTATTCAATATGTGCTAAATCTTTACTTTCTTGTGAGCCATCTTGAAAGCTCATTATCCATTCTGAAAGGTTTTCAAATACATTTCTCTTGCCAGCAACAAAAAGTTCAGTTGATGAGGTTAATGAAATATCTCCCTTCTTATGCCATTTCCTAGGAGTTAGGGCGCAAGATCTACTTCCTATAGATTCCAGACCTACTGAACGCAATAAAGCACTAGGAAAATATGATTTTGCAATATAGTCTGGGTGCATAGTAACTTTTGCAACAGTATAGTCATCAGGGCATGCAATATCTGGGAGTAAGGAAATGGCTCTTGCCGCATTTTTCAGTTGTGGTATCAAATAATGTTGGGCTTCAGCAAGGCTATATAACTCATCTTTTCCTTGGCCTCCGCCTGGAGCCTTAATATCACTTGTTAAGAGTTCTCCACGTCCAATTAAAAAATTTGTTTGTGCCATACCTCAACTACTCCTTAGCTGTCTTTATTATTCAAATGCTTTCTTATTGTATCTCTGCTGACACCTGTCAATTTACAGATGGCATGTTGAGAAAGGTCTGATTTTTCGGCAAGTTCAATAGCTATTCCTTGCTTCTCTTTTCGGCTTAATCCCGTCAACTTTTCTTTCATTAACTCTTCAATTAGTTGTACATCATTTGCAATTTCAAGTGCTAGAGCTCGACGCAAGCGCTGGATTGACCGTTCGATATCACTGTAAGATTCACCTCTAAAAGCATAAACGAGTATCTCTTGCCATTTACTAAACAGCGAAAAATCATTTCCAAAGAATCGCTGTATTGATTCCAGTACTTCACTTTCTTCAGGTCCTTTGAATTCAACAATAAGTCCAAACCGTCGCCATAATGCAGGATCAATTAATTCAGGATGGTTTGTTGCTGCTAATAAAAGCCCACTTGATTTCCACTCATCAACTTCCTGCAGCATAACGGTTACCAGTCGCTTTAATTCACCAATATCACTATCATCCCCTCGCCTTTTAGCTATAGCATCAATTTCATCTAGTAATAATATACAAGGGGATCGTTTTGCAAAATCTAATGCTGCCCGTAAATTTGCTCCACTTTTCCCCAAAAAACTACTCATTACAGCTGTTAAATCAAGAACGTAAAGCGGCATATCTAATTTTGATGCGAGCCACCTTGCAGTTAATGTTTTACCAACACCTGGAGCACCAACAAAAATTGCTGACTTTGTTGGTTCGAGACCAAATGAATGAAGACGTTCAACTTGCATACGTTCCTGAATAAGTTGCTCAAGGCTATCCTTTGTTTCCTTCCCCATTAAAGGGGTTATATCTGTATTGTCTTGAAATAATTTCAAAAGATTTAGTCTTGATTCATCATCAACAGGTATTACTTGCTGCTCTATTTGAGATTTAGATGATTTGCGTAATGGACCTCGAGTTTTGGTTGGTTTGTTCTTAAGATATAAGTCTAACTCCTCTGCAAAACCAGGTTGTGATTGGCGATACTTACGGACTAATCGAGCAACAAATAAGCGAACATCTTCATTTTTCTCGCTTAACGCCAACCTTGACAATTGGGATAAATCACCTTTTATATTGTCTATATCGTCCATTAAAACTGTAACACTATGTTTTTTATCATAAAAATAAACAAGCTTTCCGGGCTAATTAAAGTGTAATCATTTTAATGTAATGCGTATCCTTTTGGAAGCCTTATTTTTAACTCTTTAAAAAACCTCTGTAACAATATATTTATAAAACAAACACCTGAAGAAAAATAATATTCAATTTGTTTGCATAATTATAGTTTTAATAATGAATATTATAATCATTTAGCCGGATGTGTAATTGCATGCACCTGCTTTAGCTTCTTAATCGACACTTGAGTATAAATCTGAGTCGTTGTTAAGCTCACATGGCCTAACATCATTTGAATATAGCGAATATCTGCACCATTTTCCAACATATGCGTTGCCATACTACGGCGAAATAATTGGCATGCGCCTGGTTTATCAACACCGACTGCATTGAGATATTTTTTAATTAAATCCGTGATCCTATTTTTGATAAACGGCGCGCCATAGTTTGTTAGAAAAAGATGGCCATTATCATCATTGCCAATCAAATTAGGCCTGACATCAGATAAATAACGTGCAATCCAATGGACGGCTCTATCACCAATGGGAACAATACGATCTTTTTTATATTTCCCTTCAAAAATGACAAGGGTGCCGCGTTTTATATCGAGATCTTGAAGCTTAAGATTAACCAGCTCCATTCGTCTTATTCCACAGGAATAAAATGTTTCTATAATGGCCCGGTCACGGATCCCAAGATCACCATAGATTTGAGTATGCTGTAACAGTGCTTCAATTTCCTCATAAGACAAAAAATCTTTAGGTAAATGTTTAGCAACTCTTGGTAACTGAAACTCAGAAGCTGGGTTATACAGAATATGGTTTTCTTTATTAAGCCATTTAAAGAAGGCTTTAATTGGCGACAGTTGACTATGCTGGGTACTGAAACTTAATGGCTGCCCATTAGACTTACGATAATGATGCAGATGACGACGGTAACGTTCCAAAATAGATGCCGTTATATCTTGTGGCCTATCTAACCCTCTGGCATCGCACCATACGATAAACCGTTTAATACAGGTATTCCTTGAATTCGTTGTTTCATGGCTATAATTTAATGCTGCTGACCAGTCTAAGAAAAGAGCCAGATAACGCATCATGCCATTTTGCTCCACATTGTTTATTTGACTAGTCATGATGCGCACCTCCTACGAATGAGAATGGCGTTGTATGATGTTGATTGCTAAAAGCACTCATCCTCCCATACCGCCCGACAAGCCGTGAGCTTCATTGCGACCACTTGATACATCTAGTGATGACACAGCTTTAGTTTTCCGAGAGCTCGCCGCAAGCTCCGCTTGTTTCAACTGGCTCAAATCAATCAAACCTGCTTTTGCGCTAAAGGACTGACGCTCATTTTTTTGATACAGCAACGCATAGACCATTTGTTGGCCGACCTTGCCACGATGACGCACGAGGTATTCCATACTTTCTAAACGGCTTAGATGGATCCCAACTTGCGTCATTCCCCAACCGCTATAGTCTCGAATATCACGGCGAGTAAAAAGGATTTTATTACGTTTCAAGCCCCCACTTTTACAACGACTGGTCACCATTTCATCCACCAAGCCAAGTAAAGTCTGAGTCTGCATTGGTAAGTCTAAGAATGACTGATCAACTACGTCATGGATCAGTCTATTAGCTAACTCAATATCTGATAGCATCACTTCAATATAACTAACTTGTTCATCGCCAATATAAGTCGTCTTTAGTTCGCGCTGGTGTTGGTGCAATAAAGCGATGATACGTATTAAAGTAAGATATTTAGGATGGTCTCGTCGCGTCCGTGTTTTAAGATCTGTAAAAGTCAGCTTTTCAGCATAAGGATTAACAACCGTAATAGGCCTAATTAAACGCTGTATATTTTGTTGTTTTTTGATAATGCCTTGTCGTTGTTTAAGCGCCTGCATACCCGCTAATGTTTGCTCAAAGCGCTGCCAATCATGAATGGCTTTGGTTTGCTCCTGCTCTTCATCGACATGTAGTACCAAACACCGATTAAATAGCTCTTCATCAATATTAACGGCTGCCGTGGTACTAAAAATAGTCACTGGACCTTCTACTTTATATTCATGTGTCGTATGTTTACCTGAAGAAGGATCTTTACCGGTTGTTGCAATGGTCAAATGACCTTCACTTTGCAGTAGCCGTAATGCGTAAGCTGCTTGATTAACCCCTTCATTTTCACTGATCGCCAGTATTTTATGTTTGAGGTTTATATCATCCATATAAAATAACGACTGACCCGTTAAAGCTGAATACTGAACCCGGTCTTCTTTTGGTACAAAGGCCAATACATGATCCATCAATGCTGACTTACCAGCGGCACTGGTACTTTGCACCATCACCGCTAGTGGGTTATCCAGCTTTCGGGATAGCGTTGCCAAATAGGCCAGCAGCTTGTTGTTGTCTTCCCCCACCAACCCGCACTGGCTGTAATCATCTAAAATACTGTCAATAAGCGAATGAGATGTGAGAATAGCCATTGCCTGTTCGCGATCTTTATCATTAAGTTCTTTCGGCTTATTAGGTTTAGCTCCAATCTCACGATTCACAAAATCATGTTGATGGATTTCTAACTGCAGTAATAATTTAGCTAAGTCCTTTTTGAGAATGTCTTCTTTAATGCCTAGTTCTAATGCCGCTAGTTTGATAAAGCCATGACGGTGTTTCGTCGAATATAAATCGAAGCTATCAACGTGAATAACGTCACCTTGTGCCACCAATAAATTAATTCGAAGCTGATCGTAGGCCTTATTATTCTCCAGTCCTCGGACACGATAACGACGCTTATCAAAATGAAAGCTGAGTTCCAAATCATTACGGGTGAATTCAATCTTCTCGGGTGGTTTAGGTGCTACCGTGGCAGGTATATTTTCAGCTCTGATTTGAGGTGAAAGTTGCTCTTGCTTTGGTTCAGACCCTATTGCTAACGATTCTTCCTCTGGTAAGGATTCTGTGACAATAGGTAGTTCATCTTCACCTAAGTCTACAGTCGAAGGTGCTTCGGGTATAACTTCAACTTCTAATTCAACCCTAGTTCTATCCGACTGCTTTCCTATCCAAACCGCTTTACGAATAACTTCCCCTAATGCCTGAGCCGTATTACTGTAGTTAAGTGCATACTCATTCACATCTTGTCCTGCCGCTAACTCAATCCGATAAGCTTCTACATCATGGACAAGGATTGCTTGGCTTAACTTCTGGGCTGCCTGTTCCCCTCGTTGCGTGGCTTCATAAGCAATCAGGACTCGTTTGGGCCGATAGTTTTTAAGTGTGTTGAGAAAGTCATCTCCCCACTGCGTTAACCCGTAGGTGCAAGTAACATTACGATAGCCTGCACACCAAAATGTCAATGCATCAATAAAGGATTGGCAGACAAGCCATTCATCACTGACTGTTAACGCTTTATAATTAAACACGCCATTAAAGGTCTCATGTAAATAAACGTGTTCAGGTGTGCCTACTCGTAAACTGGCGGTTATTTTCCTGCCATAAGCCTGAATCACTTGCTCATCATTCAGCACCGGCACTACCAGTGAGCCACGCATTAACTCATGGCCGGATGCTTTTACCCAACCCAACTGTTGTAATCGCCCACGAATAGCAGCGCCTTCCTTACGATTTTTCTGTGGCAGAAGGTTACCTAATGTACGATCGGAAAAGCCTAGTTTAAAGTGGTCGAGTGCATCAGAATTATCAATTTTTCGACCTTGAAGGTAAGCCAATGCCGTCGTCTTGTTTTGAAGGGCGTGATGGTAATAATCAACGATTTTATGGTTCAATTTCTCATCTTCATGATTAGATGAAAATGTTAATGTCGATGGACCATTGTTTAAGCATGGTTGACACTTAATGCCATGGCCAGTTTGAATCATCGCCATCGCATCATCACGTGAAATGTTATGTAATGTCATCAGCCATTCAATAAGGGTGCCGCCACTCTGACAATGACCGTCACATTGCCAGTGCTGGGTACTAGGTTCAATAAGCAGCGCGCCATTATCGTCATCATGAAATGGGCAATTACCAACCCAAACGTTGCCCTCACGAGAGAGTGTTATCCCTGAGGATTGCACCACATCGACTAAGGCGTATTTTAAAGCTAACTCATTCATTGTCAGCCTCCTTATTTTTTAAAGGTGACATCTTTTTACGCATCGATTCGCCTTCCAGTTTTATGATGTGAGACTGATGAACAATACGGTCTAAAATAGCATCGGCAATGGTCGCTTCACCTAGGTACTCGTGCCATTTCTCAATGGGCAACTGTGAGGTGATCATAAGAGAACTGTTACCCAGACGGTCATCAATGATCTCAAGCAGTTCGTGTCGAGCGCTTTTTGTTAATGGCGATAGTGCCCAGTCATCCAAGATCAGCAAAGACTTTTTAGAGATATTTCTTCTTAGCTGGGGAAGCGAGCCATCTCCTCTAGCAATATCTATATCCTCAATGAGTCTCGATAACCTTGTATAAAGCACTGGGTAGCTACGTCGTACTGCTTGTTGACCCAATGCACAAGCTAACCATGTTTTACCGACACCTGTTGGGCCTGTGAAAATAATATTCTGTTTATTCTGTAAATAATCAGAACTGAGTAAATTAGCTATGACCTGTCTGTCTAATCCTCTTTTGGAACGATAATTGATATCTTCAGGAGCAGCATCATGTTTAAATTTAGCTTGTTTGATTAGCCGATTGAGTTTGCGCGTTTCACGTTGCTGCACTTCAATATCAACGGCCATCCCTATGCGCTCATCAAAAGATAAGGATTGTAGTTCTGTACTTAGGCGTTGGTCTTCAATTGACTGCGCCATACCTAGAAGGCGAAGCGCTCTTAATTGATTGAGTGTTTGCTCTATTAACATCATTAGCCCTCCTTATAATAATCAGCACCACGTAGGTTGTAATGCATAGGAAGCTCACCTTGAACAGATTCATTTTGATCAATGTGGTCAAGGTTCCGTTTTAGGATAGATTGAATTGATTTAAGCGTTTTTGAGCCGATTCTGTTGGCCCTTGCACACGCAGCTTCTAGTCGTTCAGAGCCATAAATCGACGCTTGTTTTTTAAGACTGCCGCATACGCGTAGTCCAGGTATAAAACTGCCTGCCCGGGTAATGTGGTGTTCAACAAATTCAGTCGTAGATTCACCGATAGTTTCGGCCCAATCGCGATAATAATCTGGGGTTTGCTCAGCGTATTTTTGATGATTGGGAGGTTGATGCGTTTTTAGTGTTGTAGCAGCTCCTTGTTCATCACTCCTTTTATGGGAAGCAACCCGCTTACCTTCACAAAATAGTTCAACCGTTTTATGAGTAACCCGTGCTTCAATCGTTTGACCAACCAGTTGAAATGGCACCGAGTAGTAATGCTGTTCAATATAGACGTGGTAATCACTGCGTACTTTTTGTTTCGATACCCATCGGGCCGTTGACTCGTAACTATTTTCTGGCAATGGCATTAAATATGGCTTATCAATGCTTTCAAATAATTCAGATCGACAGCCGGGTAATTTTTTAAATGGCTTGTTATTCAATGTCACTAAGCGGGATGACATTTCTGCATTAATTTCTTCAAGACTAAAAAACCGTCGATGGCGTAACGCAGCGGTTATCCACCTTGTCACAATTTGCACACCAATTTCACCGTGACTTTTATCCTGAGGACGTACAATACGGGCAGGAAAAATAACAGCACCATAATGTATTGATAGTTCTTGATAACTCAAATTAAGCGCTGGTTCTGTGCCAGGTGTTGTGACAGCTGATTTTAAATTGTCAGGCACAATTGTTTTGGGTACACCGCCAAAGAAATGAAACATTTTATTGTGAGCATCTAACCAATCAGGCAGTTTCTGTGACTCAGAGGCCAGTGCAAATGTATAACGAGACGCCCCTAATACACCGACAAATATTTCAGCATAAACTTTGCTGCCATCAGCTTTATAATAGGGAATACGTTTGCCGGCATAGTCGACATACACTGCTTCACCAGCCCGGTGAATTTGACGCATAGCAATATCAAGCTTTGAAATAAACTTTCGATACAGTGCTGCAAAAGCGCTGTATTTATAGGCGTTGTTAGAATTATCTAGGCAATATTCCTCCCATAGCAATACTAATGTGACGCTTGGCATCTGCATTTGTGTATGAATGTACTGCCAATCGGGGTGTCTCTTTTCCGTACTGTAATTAGAAGGACTCAATAAGAGTCGTTTTATTTGTCGATCGTCCATTTCTGAAATGTCATCCCAACTCAATGATTTATTTTCAACAATGGTTCGGTAGCGTTTAACGGTGTGATTTGAACAACTAAGCGCTATAGACGCTTGGTAGTCATTCATATCTGTCGTGGCAATGAGCCTTAAAGCTTCTCGTTGATTCATATTCTGATCCTCAGTTTTTAGGCAAAACTTGCCTGTCAGCTCAAACAAAGCTGCTAAAAAAACGGTATCTACAGGACGAGCACAGCTGTTGAGAAAATCTCACTTGACAGCAGATGCAAAAGAGACGAATATGATAATCAGTTCGGAGCAAAAAGAACTAACCCTCAAAAAAAACCTGAAAGTTGCCGCTTT
>Ga0316189_10004932_pt1 | contig 12781 bp, 12 predicted proteins | sample LowCovwburrow_MG_FD_204930 | JGI IMG/M metagenome (GOLD analysis project Ga0316189, IMG submission 204930) | Coastal sediment microbial communities from Maine, United States - Lowes Cove worm burrow | ecosystem: Environmental > Aquatic > Marine > Coastal > Sediment | place: USA: Maine... | reverse complement strand
GGGGAAACTGATTATCAATCCCGGTGCCTTTCAGATGAACGGCAGGTACGGGATGCCCTGCTGTTATGCGATCTTAGAGGCTGATGAGCAGCTGAAGGGTTCGCTTCATGAGCTTCCGTTAAGGTGAAGGGGAAGAGAAAATATGATGACATGGTTTGAAGAGCTAACCGGCTTTCGTGAAGATGGAGCAGATCAAGTCCATAAAAATCTCTCTATTGATGGACCGACAATAGTCTCCAAAGTCAACGGGAAAGTACTCGTTTGGGGCAGCTTGGAAACACCTACCCTGGGTGAGTTAAGAGAACGAATTCCTCTCAGCGGAGAAGGAAGCCGGGGTATAAAATTACGAGAAATTATTGCAGACGCACAAGTACTGCATGCAGACCCATCCAACGCCGGTTCACTGTTTCAAGTGGCTTCCCAGTTTAATCTCTTGGAGATGGTATCTCCGAATGTAACACCGGAACAAGGAGTGGCTCGTTATGAAAACGATTTTACTCAGGGACCTGCATGTGCAATTGCCGCTGGCCCAGGAACGATTTATCGAAATTATTTAGTACCTGTAAAGAATAGAATCGGTCAAACGGCATCTCGTCAAATTGATTGCCTGGCGGACATAGGCAAAGCCCTGGGAAATACTGATAGTCGCCTCTGGAGCATGCAAAACGGCTACGCCCTGCCGTCAAGAAACGGACTGTTCGAGATTTCCACTCGCCTCCAGACAGCTAGTGAAGAGGAACTTGATGGACTCCGCAAGCTGCTGCGCATCGGGCTACAGTGGAACACCCAGGTGACGCTCAATAATTCATCCCATTTGGTTTCTCAGGCCTATTCTTCTGCGCTACCGGTTGCCTATTCTGCCTTACCCGCCAACTTATGGCGAAATTTTGCGGAACTGGTGTTGGAAGCGTCTTATGAAGCAACACTCTGTGCTGCAATCCTTAACCGTGAAAACACAGGAAACAACAATGTCTACCTAACGCTGATCGGCGGCGGAGCTTTTGGAAATGAAGTTGACTGGATTATGGCATCAATGAAACGGGCGTTGAAGATATACGCAGGGCATAACCTCAATGTGACAATTGTAAGCTATGGCCGATCAAATCCGCATGTTCAGCAACTGATCTCATGCTTTTCGTAAAGCTAGCTGAGAGGAGGAGGAAGTGTAATCTACTCCTTAAACTGGTAATCCTTATTTCGTGCATTACCGTCTGTTTTCTGGAATAATATGCGGACACCCGTCTGCGGGACCACTTTAAAACTGCTGCCACCAGTCGCAGTCTCCACAACAAACAATACACAAGGTACTCAGCATGAACTTTCTATCAGTGACGAGAAAACCAAAGAGCTACTCAGGAGCAAGCGAGACCTCATTTATGACATGCGGTCGGAAGCACTGGAGGAGGTCGGCATGGCCAATGCCATTACCGAAGGCAGGACCAACGATTTTGTTTCAGAAGACGCAGTGTTGTCCACCCTTGACAGGACAGCGGAATGAACGTCAAATTTGAAGCGAGATTCTCAAACGACCTGTTGAGCATAGAAGCTCTGATTAAAAAAACTTCATCATGACCACCAAGAACACCCCAACCCAACCCGCCGGTACTAAAATCACCCCCATGCTCCGCCAGTATCTGGAAATCAAGGAGCAGCATCCGGGCACAATCCTTTTTTACCGGATGGGCGACTTTTACGAAATGTTCTTTGAGGACGCCGAGACCGCCTCGCGAGTGCTGGGAATCACCCTGACCTCACGCAATAAGGGGAATGAAAATCAAGTCCCCATGTGCGGGGTGCCCTTTCATGCCGTTTCAGGCTATTTGAGCAAGATGGTCAAAGCAGGCTATCGGGTGGCTCTCTGCGAGCAGACCGAAGCCCCAAAAGAGGCCAAGGGGCTTGTCAAACGGGAGGTGGTACGGGTGGTCAGTCCGGGAGTGACCACGGACGATCAGCTCCTGGACGAGAAGAGCAACACCTTTGTCTGCACCCTGACAGCGGCCCGCAAGGGACAGAAGCTACTCACGGTCGGCCTGAGTTTTCTCGATGTTTCCACAGGCAATTTTCTGATCAGCGAAATCCCGCTCCAGGATGAAAACCTTGACCCGGTCATTGACGAAATCACCCGGATGCAACCGGCAGAGCTGCTCATCGCCGATGAAGAGGCGGAATCGCTTACTCCGCTGAGCGACATGCTGTGTACCCTTATTCCGGGGCTCTGCCTGACTGAGCGGCAGGCATGGTCATTTACCTACGACACAGCCCTGACCACCCTGAACGAGCATTTTAAAACCACCAGCCTAGCCGGCTTCGGTTGTCAGAATCTGGAAACCGGCACCTGCGCTGCCGGTGCCCTGCTCACCTATATCCAGGAGACCCAAAAGACCGATCTCTCCTTTATCCGTCAGCTGAGCCTGCTCACCCGCTCAGGTTTTCTGATTATTGACGAATCCTCCCGCCGTAACCTGGAGTTGACCGAGACCATTATCGGCGGCAAGCGCAAGGGCTCACTGCTCTCGGTGCTTGATTTCACCTCAACGCCTATGGGTGCCCGTCTGCTGCGCCAGCGCCTGCTCTTTCCCCTCCAGGCCCCGAAGAAAATCGAACAGCGGCTCAGCGCAGTGGAGATCCTGCTGAACGATGCCCTCCTGCGCCGGGAGTTGCAGGATCTGCTGGCCGGTATTTATGATATTGAGCGGCTCTGTAGTCGGCTCATCCTGGGGCACGGCAATGCTCGGGACATGGCCGCGCTCAAGCAATCTCTGGGCCAGCTGCCGGAGCTGAAAAAGCTGCTCATGAATACGCCCGGCGGCCTGCTGCAGGAGATCGGGATGGAGCTTGATCCCCTATTCGACCTCCACGAGCTGATCTATAAGGCCGTCCGCGATGATGCACCGGTAACCCTGCGCGAGGGACGGCTGATCCGGGAGGGCTTTCACGAAGAGCTGGACGAGTTGATTCATCTCCTCCGGGACGGTAAACAGCTGATCATCAATCTTGAAGCCAAGGAACGGGAGCGCACCGGTATTGCCAAGCTCAAGGTGGGCTTCAACAGGGTGTTCGGTTATTACTTCGAGGTCAGTCGCGCCCAGAAGGGGGAGCTGCCTGATGACTTTATCCGCAAACAAACCTTGGCTAATGCGGAGCGTTTTATCACGCCTGAACTCAAGGAACTGGAAGAGAAGATCTCCACGGCCCAGGAAAAACGGCTGACCCTGGAATACAGCCTCTTTCTTGAAATACGGGAAAAGATTGCGGGCCAGAGCGAACGCCTGCTGGCGGCGGCCCTGTGCATCGCCCGCACAGACTTTCTGGTCAGCCTGGCCCGAGCAGCGGATCGCTACCAGTACAGCCGCCCGGTCATCACAGAAAAGCGCACCGTTTCCATTATTGAGGGCCGCCATCCGGTTATCGAGCGTTCTCTGGATCCGGGCAGCTTTGTGCCCAATGATGTCCATCTGGATCAGGAAGAAAATGAGCTGTTGATCATCACCGGCCCCAACATGGCAGGTAAGTCCACGGTGCTCCGCCAAACCGCCCTGATTGTTCTCATGGCCCATATCGGCAGCTTTGTCCCGGCGGACCGGGCAGAAATCGGCATTGTGGACCGCATCTTTACCCGAGTCGGGGCTATGGATGATCTGCGGCGGGGGCAGTCCACCTTTATGGTGGAGATGAACGAGACCGCCAATATCCTCAATAATGCCACCGAGCACAGCCTGGTCATTCTTGATGAAATCGGACGCGGCACCTCCACCTATGACGGTCTGGCCATTGCCTGGGCCGTGGCCGAAGAACTGGCGGACAAGAACGGGCGTGGGGTCAAGACCATGTTCGCGACCCATTACCATGAGCTGACCGACCTGGCCACCACGCACGAACGAATCCGGAACTACTCCATTGCCGTGCGGGAGCAGGACAACCGGATCCACTTTCTCCACAAGCTGGTTCAAGGGGCAGCCAGCCGCAGTTATGGAATTCAGGTGGCTGCTCTGGCCGGAGTTCCCGATCATGTGGTTGAGCGGGCACAGGAAATTCTTACCAATATTGAACAGGGGGAATTTACAGCGACCGGAGAACCGACCATTACGGTATCTATACGGGAAAGGAAACAGGAGCCGTATTGCCAGATGAGCCTGTTTCCGCCCAAGGATGATCCTTTGCGTAATCGGTTGAAGGAAGTTAACCCGGATGAACTGACACCGAGGCAGGCTCAGGAGTTGATTTATGAGTTGGTGGGGGTGATGAAGGGAGGTTGATAAGGAGGATGTCGCGGTAATTCCAAATCCACCCCTCCATCGGTGCCGAAAAGTTCCGAGGCCAGCTCGCTGAAACTCGGTTCTTCAACCACTGTCTTTTTAAAACCGGAGTCCACATTGTCATCCCGAACAATCAGGGTATTAAGCAAATCCAAAATACGTTTGGTCAGCCCTGCATTTTTCAGGGTATATTCGATGTGAATCTGCTGGGGTATGCGGATAGTAATATCGCCCATGCCAAGCCTCCTTGTTTTATTTATTTAACAACTCTCACAGAGAGTCCTTCCAGGAAATGGAGATTCTGTCAATAGGTGTTCGATCCTCAAAAAGATTTGCTCGGGCAGAAATATTGCTCGGCGATCCGCAAAAAACATCATTGAGCGAAAATCCTTTGTCGCAGAAGGGAAAACATGCCTATCATCTCTGTTTTTTCTCGAAAAACAGCTCCTTTACTCCTTGACAGGCATCGGGAAACAGTTTAGACAGGTTGATAGATTCCTACAACTGCCTTTTCTAGCAGGTAAATTCCTTCAGCAAGGAGGATGTCTCATGGCTTGCAAACGCAAATTATTCCGAGTCATCGCTGACTGCTCAGGAACGTTCCGCCGATCTGTGGGTAATGGCTTTAAGGCGGTGGAAAAGGCGCTTCGCGACCTGTCTTCGCTGATGCTTTCCGGGGTGAAAGTGAAGTACGGCAGGGACAGCAATGAGTATGAGATGGCTGGTGGGACTCGGTTGAGTGATGTTCATCGGAGATCGCATGAGGGTGGAGGAGATAATCAATAAGGCTTTGTCAGATAATCTCATTTGATATCAGCGGGAAAAATAAGTGGAAATATGCAGGTGAAAATTGCTAAGTGGAATTTCGATGGTGCCCTTCTGGAGTGTTGTTCAAGCTGACAGCCAATCGTAGCGCAATGAAACTGCTCTTTTTTTGGCACAGAAGGCCAAGCCTGCAACTTGCTGTCATTGCCTAACTTTATCTATAGCAACACTCAATAGGGCGACCATCGGATTTTCCTTTCTCAATCCCTTTTCCAATCCCTTCATCATACGCTGATTCAATCATATCTTTTTCGCTGGCCCTGTTGACCAGATACTTCTCATACGCCCGGCGTTCTTTTTCGGGCATCTTCAGCAGGTCAAGCTTCTCAGCCGCCGCCTGGATGTTCTTCGAGTGAAAATCCGGTTTGACCTCGGAATTATTGAAAAAATATACCCATTCGTCGATACCGCTGTTGATGATGTTGTGAAAACGCTCGACTTCTATCAGATAGTATTCGAGAAACACATTTTTGCCCGCGTCAATCTCGCGTCCCACGACCGCGCGGCGTTTTCTCGGCTTCAGATGCAGCCTCTCCCTGGTGTTCAGGCCGTAGAAATCGGTTGTTCCCTTATAGAGATAATCGTTTTCTCCCTCACCGAGCAGAAAGTAGAGAATGCTGACCGAGATGACCTTTTTCACTTTTGTAAATGAATCGCCCAGCCGCATACGATCCACGATCAGCTTGGAATTGCCGTACAGGAGTCGTTGCAAATAATACCGTTCCCAGCCCGCCTGCACTTCGATGACGTAAATTTCTCCGGTCTCGTCCTCGACCGAGAGATCCACCCGATTGAACTTGTCGGATGCGTCCTCCTGATTGCTTTCGCTTTCCAGCAGAGACAAAATTCTGATGTCTTTGTCCAGCAGCGTGCTCAGAAAGCCTTCCAGTACATCGTAGTTGGCTTTGTCGCGCAGAATGTTCTTGATTGCCCAGTCGAAACTGACCAGTGTTCGTGTTTCGTGCATAAAGTTTCTCCTTGCAGAAAAAACAGACGTTGAAAAGCAGGGAAGTGTTGCAAACGAAAGTAAATGAATCTGTGTTGATAGAGATAGCCGATAAAATTTAAACAGTCTGTGCCGAATTGATTTTCTAATTGAGCCAAGGGTGAGTTGCTCAACAGTCAGGGGGATAATCCGAGGCGACGTTTCGCCTCGGCTTCCTTCATGCCGGAATCGACAAGGGCCTGTATAGCCTTGGTTAATGCTTTATCCTTTTCCGGTAAAATTTTGTCCTGTTCCTTGATGACCTTTTCTCTCTTCTCTATAACCCGTTCTTTCTTCATAATAGTCCGTTCAAGGGACTCCAACTCGTCCAGAATATCATCCTCCAGATCCATTGTTTCGCAGACATCCTCTTCCACCGCAGCCTTGAGCAGGCGACGGATGACGATTCGGAACTCTTCGGGATAGGCTTCTTCGTCCAGATTGAGAAAATGGCGACTGTCCGATGTCTGCTGGCTCTGATCAAAGATACTGAGGAGAATCTCCAGATCGTTTCGTCGTTTTTCCCTGAGCCGGGGGATCTGGATGATGTAGCTGTCGTGGGTGAGGCTTTCGATAAACTCATCTTTATGCGCCAATTCTTCCTGAGTGGCTGCATCTATATAGCTGCGCTTCACCTTAACCACCGGGCTTTCAGTGTGTTGCAGGGGGTGTCCCAGGAAGTAGATACAGATGATGGGCAGAGCCTTTTCACCGGCATTGTCGTCTGTGGGGTAGACGTTGTTCGGGTCCTGGTAATGACCGCCGAGATACTTGCGAAAACGCATGATATCCGTAGGAAGCTTGGCCTTCTGGATTTCGATCAGAGCCAGTTTGCGGCTGCCGTCCTCCTGTCGAATCACAGCGGAAAAGTCGATGCGAAAGACGGTGAGGTTCAGGCCGATCTTTTTTCTGAATTCGGTGGGTTTGAACTCCAGGGTTTCGATTTCCTGATCAAGGATTTTGGAGAGGATCAGCTTGGCGATGCGCATATCGCCCATCAGGAATTTGAAAACAACGTCGTATATGGGGTTGGCTACTCGCATGGTCGACCGGGTTGTTTAGTATGTCTTGGGAAGTCGTGGGATGGTATAGTTGACGAACCATCAGGCAGATGCAGTATACTCGGTAATCGGTGAAGGGGCAATGGGAGTTGGTCTGCGAGGGCTTGTATTTCGGGTTCAGGAGGTGATGCGGGCAGACAGACACTTCGTTTGGTTGGCGGGTTGTCATTGTTTCAGTCGGAATCCGGGAGAAACCAGTTTTCAACGGTAATATCGTCAAAGTGTTCAAAATCAGACACGTTTGCTGTAACAACAGTCAGTCCATGTACCTTGGCAATTGCAGCAATCTGTCCGTCCGCAAACGGCGGCACCAAACCGATACCCGCAAGTCTGGCCCGTTCCTCCGCATGCCAGTCGGCAGCGGCCTGATCATAAGGGAGAAGAGGAAGGTGGGGAAGCACAACTTCGTTCAGATACTGCTCGATTCGCCGACGTCTTCGAGAGACGGGCAGACGGCAACATCCGAACCGAAGTTCGTGCCACACAACAGCGGCTGTGGCGATTTCATGATAGTGCCGCTCAAGTTTCTTCATGATCGAAGAATCAGGCTGAGGCTTCAGAGGCTCGGAAAGAATATTGGTGTCGAGGAGGTATTTTGGTTTCACCATGAAACTTCTCTTCCCGGTGAAGTTTCTCTAATCCCGGAAAACACCTCCTGACAGTCATCCGGCTCGTCAGCGTACTGACACCGAAACGCCTTCAATGCCTGCCGGAAATCTTGTTTCGGAGCGGAACTGAGCAACTGGTATTCAGCAACTGAAACCAGTATTGCAACCTGTTCTCCATCCCGAGTCAGTCCGACAGAATGTCCCTGCTCGACAAAATTGACAATATTCTGCAACTGCCGCGCCGCCTGTTTCATGCTGTACGATTTATCCGAAATCATCATCTTTCTCCATTTTATCTCTTTTTCCACAAAAGAATGTTACATTATGTGAGCGAGGAGGGCAAGATGAATGATGGAGAGACAAGCAAGGCCCTGTATCATGCTCGACTCAGGGCCTTAGTTGCCTCAAAGGAAGTGCGGGGCAGGCCGCTTTTGCCGGTGAGTATTTCAGGGTTAATTGGGGTGCGTCCCCGATTACGCACCGATTACGCACGTTGACCGGTCAGCCTATTTTTTGATGTCAGGTTATTATATTTCTGCTTTGAATTCAATTTTTTCATTACCATATGTTGCTTCTATCACCTTATGTATCCCGTGACCGGGATTTGGCTCTTTAACTATTTTGACTAATTGACATTTTAACAAAATTTTCAAGTCATTATTAAGGCTGACAGGTGTTCTGTGCATTTCAGCCATTAATTCTGAAAAAATAACTCGTTGCTTTTTACGTAAATATTGAACTATTCGTGTTCTCTCCGGCTTCAGGATCGCCATTAAATCGCTCGGCTCCACCCATACGATGTTTTTTTGGGTTATCTTCTTTCCCTCATCAATTTCTTTGGCTGTTTTTTTGGCAGAAGCAAAGAAATTATTGATTGATCCGGATTTCAACTCTAAACTCATTTTATGAACCTATTCATTTCTAGCTCGAATCGTTCCACCAATTCCTGGTAACTGACGAAATCATCGACTTCAGATATTTCACCGAAATAGTGCATATGGTGAAAGTTGTGCGAATTATCGTAGCCAAGCACTCGGCCATTGTCACCTGAGAATACAAAAGGATTGATATATGCCATGCTATACTTGACAATTTCTCCCTTTTGATTTTCCCATGCTTCAATTTTAATAATTCCGCCACCTCGTTTGCGGTTTATCGGAAATGTTTCTGAAACAACTTTTTTAAATACCTCTCTGACCATATAAGCAGATTAGCAGATGTAAAATATATTGTAAATCTGTTTTGTCTTTTTATGTAGCTTTGCCCGGTTTTTCGAGATTAACACGGAGATCACCCCGCCCGCCGTTGCATTCCCGGTGCAGTAGCTGCTTATATCTAATTTCTCAAATGGGATGGTCGCCCTATTGAGTGTTGCTATAGATAAAGTTAGGCAATGACAGCAAGTTGCAGGCTTGGCCTTCTGTGCCAAAAAAAGAGCAGTTTCATTGCACTACGATTGGCTGTCAGCTTGAACAACACTCCAGAAGGGCACCATCCAATTTTTTTATCCATTAAAAATGGATATCGGGCAAGAACACAAAAAAAAGGGAATACTTCCTGGAGTGCCCAACCTTTTTACACCCATGTAACCGTAGCAAGCCCCGCCTTTCCTGACAATTACCAACCTTACCCGCCCTCCGGGCATTCCGCCCGACAAAATGAGCTTCCCGCCTTATTGTGCAGGCAGTCGAGACTGTGGTAAAGATAACACGAAATCATTAATCGTGTTACCTGGGCTGCGTCTGGAGTTAAAAAATGTGGGACTCCTGCCCGGCTTAAGATTCCCTTCACCAACTTTATATAAAAGGGCAACGAAACTTAGAAGTATCTCAATAACCTCTCCTTGGCGGTGGTCGCAGTTTTTTTCCACCTTCTTTTTCTGCGGCCGCCGTTTTTTTCAAAGAGCGTTATTTTGCACCCGTCGTCCGGGCATTCCGCCCGACCAAATGAGCTTTCCGCCTCATTGTGCGGGCAACTGAGATTGTGGTAAAGATAATACAAATTTTTTAATTGTATTATTGAATGCTGTATCAACAATCAAAAAAGCAGACCTCCCTGACCCTGCTGAACAAAATGGTGGTTTCCTCCACCAGCCCCCATCATACCTTGTTGTTACAACTCTGCTGGCGCTGTTCCCCAGTTCGTTTTTTCTTCCTCCCCGAGCTGGGGACAGAACCACGGGGTGTATGAAAAAAAGAATACATTGATTGATCAAGGAACTATGCACAAACATTACGTAAAAGAAATACTGTTCACTCTGGCTGCGTTTATAGCGGCATCTCCCTGTGCTGCGGCAGACAATGCGGAGATTAAGGCTTTCTCTGAAGAACAGCAGGATTCCCGTCAACCTGCCAGCACGATCATGACTATGGGCGAAATCGTAGTCACAGGGGAACAGGACAACTCTGGGGTGGATCTGCCCGGTTCGGTAGACGTGATAAGTGAAGAAGAAATCGCCAGACAGAACAACAAAACCGCTCTTGATGCCCTGCGCAACGTGCCCGGTATCACCATCGGCGACTACAACTCCGGCGGAGTACCCAACGGCTTTACCCTGCGGGGCTTCGGCAATGGCAGTCACGGCAACCACACCGCCGTAACCATTGACGGCATTCCCTATAACTACCACATGGGCAGTGCGGACGGGGCCATTGACCTCAATCAGCTCATTGCCGACGATATAGTCGGGGTAGAGGTGGTCAAGGGGCCGATTGATGCCCGCTACGCCAACTGGAACCGGGCCGGAGTAATCCATTTCCACACCCGCAATGAAGGAAATTTCAGCCGGGCCAAAGCCGAGTACGGCAGCTTCAATACCCGCAAAGGCTATGTCTCGCTGGGCAGCGAGCATCTGGACGGCAAATTCAATCAGGTCTATTCGCTGGAGTATTTCGATACGGACGGTTATCAGGACAACGCAGCCTATGACCGGCAGAATTTCTACGGCAAATGGTTTTATCATTTCACTGACGATCTCAAAACCGGAATGGTCCTCCACACCTATGATGCGGACTGGCACACAGCCGGATATCTGCCTGAATACCTCTGGACCCGGAACCCCAAGCAGTCCATTCAGGAGGACGACGGCGGCTGGAAGGATCTTTCCGAAGCTCAACTTCATCTCGACTGGGATATCAGCAATGCCATGCCCATGGAGTTCAAGGCCTGGGTAGTGGATGAGGATTACAGCCGCTGGGCCGACTGGGGCGGCGGCCAGACAGAAAGCCATTACGAGCACCTTATCCTGGGTGCCTTGGCAAATCTTGGCTACGACCTTGATGCAGGCGATACCGGATTATTCCGTTTTGACACCGGCTTTGACTGGCGTTCCTTCAGCACCCTGGAGCAGAAATTCAACACCACCTACCGCCACCGCACTGAGCTGACCAGCGATAACAATTACGATCTCAATGATTTCGGTCTGTATGGAAAGGTAAATTACGACCCTTTTGCTTCCCTGCGCCTCTTTGCCGGAGGCCGCTACGATCTCTTCAGCGGCGAAAATACCGATAATACAATTGGCGCGGCCAGGGATATGCGGGATTACGATATCTGGACGACCAGCGGCGGAGCCATCTATTCTTTTCTGGAGCATTACAGTCTGTACGCCAATACCGGGACCGGCTTCCAGCTGCCCCAGGGAAGCGATAAATATCAAGTTAATTCACCGAATGAAACCAGCCTTTTCCATTGGGAAATCGGTACCAAGGCCGAGTGGGAGCGCCTGCTGCTCCGCTACGCCTATTTCCACAGCGTTGAAGACACCATCCGCTGGATTTCCGGGGAATATATCAATGAGGGCGACACGGAACGGAACGGACACGAGCTTGAATTCAGCCTGTATCCTCTGCTCGGTCTCCAGCTCTTCTCCTCCTGGACATACCACGAAGCCACCTACGAGGACGGAGAAAATGAGGGCAAAGAGGTGCCCTCCATTCCTGAGTACATCTTTAAAATCGGCGGTGAATACCGCTTTGACCAAGGTACCTCTTTGAGCCTGTGGTACCGGGATACAGGGAGCTGGTACACCACAGCGGATAATTTGCACTCCTATCCCGGCTACGAGGTTGTGGATATGCAGGTAGCGCAGGAAATCGGCGATGACTGGGAGCTGGCCCTGAACATCAAAAATCTCCTGGATGAAGACTATTCCGAATACGTCGGCTATTGGGACGATCCCTACGGCGTACCGGACAATCAATACGCAGGCAGTGACGGTCGCTATATCGGCCTGACACTGAGCTACAGACATAAAGGATCGAACTGATGTTGATATTCCGTACAGTAAAACCGTTAGCAGGCATTCTGAGCCTGCTGCTCCTGATCAGCTGTGATCAATCGCAGCCACAGCAGAAAAACGAGACTCAGCACCAAGATGCCGTCATTTCACCAAGTCGGACAACCGATACCCTGGTACTTGCCATCGGCGGTGAGGAAGAACAGGGCTATGACCCGACCATGGGCTGGGGACGCTACGGTTCCCCGCTCTTTCAGTCCACCCTGCTCCGCTATAATGATGCCTTGGAGATGGAGTACGATCTGGCCACCTCTTATTCGGTCAGCGAGGATCGACTTACCTGGAATGTGGATATCAGGACAGATGCCCTCTTTTCCGACGGCACCCCGCTCACCGCCGAGGATGTGGTCTATACCTTCAACACGGCAAAGGATTCCGGCGGACTGGTTGACCTGAGTTTTATGAATCAGGCCGAGGTTATCGGGGAACACAATGTCTCCTTTCACCTCTCAACGCCGCGATCCACCTTTATCCATGATCTGCGAACCCTGGGCATTGTGCCGAAACATGCCCATGACAGAGATTACGGGCGACATCCTATCGGCTCGGGCCCGTATAAAATGGTGCGCTGGGACGAAGGACAGCAGCTCATTGTCGAGGCCAATCCGCTGTACTACGGCAAAAAGCCCGCCATCAAGCGGCTGGCCTTTCTCTTCCTTGATTCGGATACGGCCTTTGCCGCTGCCAAGGCAGGCACTGTCCAGGTGGCAGCGGTGCCCCAGATTCTCGCTGATAAAGCCGTGGAGGGG
>Ga0316189_10004929_pt1 | contig 12787 bp, 10 predicted proteins | sample LowCovwburrow_MG_FD_204930 | JGI IMG/M metagenome (GOLD analysis project Ga0316189, IMG submission 204930) | Coastal sediment microbial communities from Maine, United States - Lowes Cove worm burrow | ecosystem: Environmental > Aquatic > Marine > Coastal > Sediment | place: USA: Maine... | reverse complement strand
GCCAAAGAAGAAACCCCCGTGCAGATTCACCCAGAACACGAACAACCCCGCCAGCAGCCAGGTACTGGCCGGGCGCTGCAAGCGCACCAACAGCAACACGCTGAAACCCAGCAATGAGTACAGGTGAGGGCGCACATCCAGGAAGGGTTCTGCATTCGCCAGGGCAAAAGTGCTGCACACCAGCGCCGCGAGGGGACTGCCACTGGAGCGGGTCAGCGCCACCAGGAGAATCACGAACGTGGCAACAACAAGCAGCCACTTCCAGTAGACCAGGCTCTCCAGGCCCCAGGCGCTGACCCAGCCGTAGTAAATAAGATCTGCCAGCCATTCGTGATTAAGCCAGTCTTGTCCGTGTGCGGTATAAGACCAGTCGTCCACCATCCACAGCTTGCCGGTCTGCAGCAGTTCACGGCCCGCCGCCAGGTGCCACCACATGTCGGAGCCGGCCATTTCGGTGTAGCCAAATGACAGGAACAGGACAACCGCAGCTACCAGCACCAGCAACCTGCCCGCACTCACGAGCCCGGGCATCGGTTGTGCTACGCCGCCAGCCACTGCACACCTCCCTTAAACATCAGTAACGCACCCTTTAATCAACCACACGAAAAATGCGCAGATCGCCGACAAACAACTGGAAGGTGCCATAAAAGTGACGATGTAGCACCAACTCCGGCATGAAATTATTTACCGCGATCAGCTCTTCCTGCACCAGGTGTGGGTGGCGATTTGCCAGCGCGTCCCGGTAAAACCGTATGTACTCGGGACGCGTCTTGATCAGGCGGGCAGGATCATTGATCAAAGGGCCATTCAGCTCATTGGCAAAGGCCGTGTCGTACCAGTTCTCACTAAGGATGAGGTACTGGGCCTGTCGCATACGCCCGGCATCACCGGCAGCGTATTCCGGTGTAAACAATCGGCTACCCTCTAGCGCGGCCGGCGGCGGGCTCACGTAATAGCTGAAAAATACCTGTGCGGCGGGGTGTTCGCGATACCATTGGCGCAGTTCAATACGTGGATCGCTGTGGTAGTCCCCCACCAGGTCCACTGCCAGCAAGGCGGGCCATAGGAAGAACAGGGCCATAAACCCGCGTCGCCTCGCCCACGAGCCTGCAAACAAGCCAAGTGCTGCAAGTAAGGCGGCCGCGGGCAACAGTGGCAGGTAGTGCCTGTAATAGGTTACCGGCGACAGAAAGGCCATAAATAGCGCAAAAACCAGCAGCGGCGAAAGACATAGCCAGGCCCGGGATATATCCCGATCCCGACACAGCGCGACGACGCCGGCAGGGATGAACACACAGGCGGGTAAACCGAGGCCAACTATCATCACCAGCGGGATATTGACCAGATTGCGCAACCACTTGTGCCAGCCAATTGCCGCATATCCCGAACCGAAGCGGCCGGCCATTCCCCCCGTGGTATAGCTGGCAACAAGGTCTATGCTGCACAACAGCCAGGCCAGCGGCGGTAGCAGCAGCCACACCACCGCCATCGGCCGGTGCACGCGGCGCCAGGGTATCACCAGGTACCAAACCGCCAGCAGTGGATACAAACCTGAGCCCTGGAAGTCGGCATTGCTTATAAAGCCGGCCAGCACAGCGGTCGCGAGAATAAGCAACGCTATTCGCCACCGGCTCATGCCATGCGTCACATAATCCCATGCCTTTGGCGGCACCAGGGCGAGGTAGGCAAATACGGCGAACACCCAGTACTTGGTCCAGATCGCCGGCACCAGCAGCAGTGGGCTGGCAAACAACAAAGCGCGCCGCTTGCGCGTCACGGCAAGCACCATGAGCGCGATGAAGGCGTAGATAAAAAAGGTAGAGGGCGCGTCGACGGTGCCGCTGTGGGATTCACTGATATGGAAACCCGACAGGGCAACCAGCACACCTGCAGTCCAACCTACTCCGGGCAGGGTGGGCACCAGCAACAGGCCGATCACTGCAATCGCAACAGCCGTAAGCGCCCCGCTCACCGCCGAGTAGTTGCGTGCTACCGCAATGTGTCGTGCAGACTGGCAATAGCTTTTTACAGCGCGCGCATCACCGGTTATGTCCTGCGGCGGCCCGAAACCCAGCGCAGCATCTATCGCAATAGTCTGGCGACCGACAAATGTGGAATAGCTGAACCCCTCCAGCGCCGCCCTGCAAGATCCGCCCTCGTCAAAGTTGACCAGGGTGAAACTGCCGGGGTAATCCCAATGCCAGCCAAGTTGCTGAACACTGTAAAGACGCGGCAACAACGCGAGTAACAGGAGCAGGCAAAGATAAACAAGGTAGCGCGCCCCGAACCGGGGCGAGATGGAGAAAGGGACTTGCTGCGAGGCGGGCGAGTGGGGCATGGCGGCCAGTATTGCGCGTCAAGGCGCGAAAATAAATCAACAAGCCACGAATAGGACAATCAAAACAGTCCCGGCCCCCGCCCTGGGGTCATACACGGCGGCACCGCCGCTTAGCCTGTCGAGATCTAAAAAAATCCCCGATAGAAGCTAAAAGATCTATTTGTCGCCGCTAATCAATGCCGGAAACCGATGTCTTATATCGTGAACCGGGTGCGGGTCGCCGGACAGCAGACCCGGCCCGAACGCCGTACCGATCTGACAACCAACATGATTACAGGGAGAGCCTGGAATGAAACGCCACTATTTTATCAGCGATGACCTGGATGATCTCGCCGCTATCGAGGCGGAACTCGATGCGGTAGGAATTTCGGCTCCGCAAGTTCACGTCCTGAGTAATGACGACGCCGGGCTGGCCCTGAGGCAGCTCAGTCAGGTTGAGGCCGTACTCAAAAAAGACGTGGTGCACGGCACCGAGCTCGGAGCGGTAGTGGGCGTCGCCTGCGCCATTGCCATCCTGCTGCTGTTCTGGATGTCAGGCCTCACCGAGAGCTACACCTGGCTACCGCCTATCTTCCTGTCCATTGTAATACTGGGCTTTTGTACCTGGGAGGGCGGACTGATAGGGATCCAGGAGCCGCATGTGGACTTCCGTCGCTTCGAGCAGGAACTGCGCTCTGGCAAACATATCCTCCTGCTTGACGTGGAGGCGGACCAGGAAAGCAAGATGCGCCATATCATTCGCGCCCACGCCCGTATTGAAAACGCCGGTGAGGGCGAGTCCACACCTGGCTGGGTGATAGGAGCCAGGCAGAAGTGGTCGCGCTTTATGGAGCTGGCTCCCTGAAAACCTGACCGGTACCCGCGCCCCGCCAGTGCTCTTGAGCGGGCGCAATCTCCCCTGCGGTGCGACATATCAGCCACCGAGAGTGTTGGCACCTGATAAAAACTTGTACACTCACTCTCTCACCCGTTGTTGCTCCCGGCTGGAGACTAGCGCCATGTTTGAAAACGAACACCCTGCCCGCCGCGCTGCACTGCTGTCGCGCGAGTACGTTCACAGCAAGAACCGGGAAGGCTGGCTCAGTTTGTACGCGGACAATGCCATCATCGAAGACCCCATAGGGGTGTCTGTGATCGACCCCGAGGGCAAGGGGCACAGAGGCCCCGCGGCGCGCGAGGCATTTTGGGATAACTTTATCGCCCCCGCCTCCATCCACATCAATATACTGGACTCCTACGCCGCCGGAAACGAGGTGGCCAACCAGGTGGTGATCACGGCGACCATAGATCTGGGTGACGGCAAGGCGATGCAGCAAAAGGTTCACGGGGTATTTACCTACGAGGTGGACGACGCCGGCAAATTACTGGCGTTACGCGGGTATTGGGAAACCGATGACCCGCGCAACCAGATGGTGGAACTGGACAGCCGGGACACCGGCACCGGGAACAGCTGATCGGTATAAGCTGCAGCAAACAGTACAAAAAGTGATCGGGTTCTTATGGCCCGGGATAACAACAGTTTTGGGGAGTCAGGTATGGTAAACAGGAGCGCATGTTTTCTGCTAACGGGTCTGTTGGTGGCGGGTGGTCTACAGGCCTCCGGGGCGGCTGCTAACGAGGCGGCCCTGCAGCAGGCAATTGAATCGCGCAGCGCCGAGCAGCGGGCCAGGGACAGTGTTCGTCACCCGGCCGAGACACTGACATTTTTCCAGGTAGAACCAGGCATGACGGTCGCCGAAGTGCTACCGGGAAAGGGGTGGTACACGGTTATCCTGGCTAACTACCTGGGCGCCGACGGCACGCTGTATGGCGTGAACTACTCCGACAGAATGTGGCCGCTATTTCCCAACGCCACTGATGAATGGATTGCCGAACGCAAGAAAGTGACCGGCGAGTTTCCCGCCATGGTGGCAGGCTTTACCGACAATGGGATCAAGACCGGCAGCTTTACAATCAACCAGGTTTCACCGGATATCGCAGGCACAGTTGACAGGGTGCTGATCATACGTGGCCTGCACAACCTGAATCGCTTCGAGGACCAGGCCGGCACTCTCAGCCAGGCCCTCGCTGCCATCCGAAGCATGCTGAAGCCAGACGGCCTGGTAGGCGTCGTACAGCATCGCACCGCCGGCAGCGATAATTCGTCGGGTACAGATGGCAGCAGCGGCTACCTGGTACAAGCCCAGGTGATAAGCGCTTTCGAAAATGCCGGCTTCGACCTGGTCGCCAGCAGCGAAATCAATGCCAACCCGCTGGACAAACCGGGCGCCACGGATATCGTGTGGCGCCTGCCACCATCGCTCAGCACCAGCAAGGATGACCCTGAACTGCGCGCGAAAATGGAGGCCATCGGAGAGTCAGACCGCATGACCCTGCTATTTCGCAAGACGCCCTGATCCGGCCGGCATACCTCAGCTCAGGTAATCCGCCGTCATAGCCTGCGCCTCAGACCAGAGGCGCTGGGCCATCTCACGATCAAGCATGTGGTGATCGCCACTGACCACTACCGGATTACAATCCTCAAAATAGGCGCCGTTGACCCCGTCAAGCAGGGGGCTGGTTGCGACATAGACCTGGGTGGCGGCACCCTGGGCCGGCGTCTTGGCAAACAACGGCCCCACCCAGTCAAAGGCGACCCTGATGAAGGCGGGCGCGGTTCGGGCGATATCGGTGTTCACAAGTCCGGGGTGCACTGCGTTGGAGCTGACACCGCTGCCCTCCAGCTTGTCCGCCAGCGCGAGGGAAAACAGCGCATTGGCCAGCTTGGAGCGACCGTAGGCCTCGCCGGCATCAAAAACCCCTTCACCGCGCAGGTTGTCGAAATCGATCCCCGCTGAGGGTGCCTGCCGATACCCCGATCGACTACTGACGTGCACGATACGCGCTGACCCCGCGGCCAACATCATCGGTAACAGCTGGTCGACCAGTACGAAGTGCCCCAGGTAGTTGACCACAAACATTTTTTCGATTCCGTTGACCAGTTCGAGCTCACCGAAGGTATTGATGCCCGCATTACAGACCAGCATATCCAGGCTGACGCCCATATTTCTGACGCTGTCGGCGCAGGCAACTACCGACTCAAAATCAGCCAGGTCCAGCACAACCGGCGTGGTTGTTCCCGTCACCGAGTTGCAGGCAGCGGTGGCCTTTTCCAGGGTACGCCCGGTACCGATCACATGCGCACCGCGCAGGGCGAGTACCCGCATGGTTTCAAAGCCCAACCCGGTGTTACACCCGGTGACCAGTGCCGTGAGACCGCTCAGGTCAAGGTCGGCTGTAACCTCCTCCGCTGTAGAATCTGCGCCAAATGGACCAATCGGGAAGCGGGTGTCCGGTGTGACCACCGGCTTGTCACTGTCGCAGCCGCCAAGCAGCGCGCTGCCCGCCCCCACTGCCGCCAAACCGAGTACCTGCCTGCGTTTTATATTCATACTCACCTGCCTTTTCCGAAAGCCCAGAGCTCCAGTGTAACCCCACACAGGACACATGGATCCGGGGTCACTTAAAATAACCTATAGTTATGGGATGATATATCAAAATATCATGCAGTAATTTCTTGTGCTTGCCGACTTTACCCCTATACTGGGGGTGTAGCGGCGAATAACACACCAACCATGGGATGGTGAGTTGGCACCAGACACCGCTAGATTTGCTTAGGGGAAGCACACCAACATTTGTCAGAGATGATTGGGGGCCAGGGGACGTGTTCCGGTAGCGGACCGGAAAAAAAACACCTGGGTAGAAAACAACAATAGCTTTACCCCTAAACGCCGCCGCGGTCTTTGACCCGGCGGCTTTTTTTTGCCTCCACAGCCACCGTGAGCGTGGTGAGCTCCAGGCTGGTTGATGCGTGGCCTACCGTCTAACTCTGGCCTGGCGGCAAACAGCGGTCCCGGCACGTCGGTGGGCACCTGTCCCGTTTCTGCCCCACCACCCCAGATAATGCGCTATGCTCTGTGCATAATTCAGGGAACAGCCATGACCAGCATCCAGAGACTCCTCAAGGACATTGAGGCGGCACCCAGCGGTTCGGACATCGCCGCAATTTTTGATTTTGACGGCACGATAATCGCGGGCTATTCCGCCACCACATTTATAAAGGAGCAAGTCAGGCGAGGCGACCTGTCCCCGCGCCAGCTGGCGGAGATAGTCTCTGCCATGGCCAGCTTCGGCCTGGGCAACCTCGGCTTTTCCGGCATGATGGCAGTTAATGCCCAGTTTATGCGCGGCATCGAGGAGGCCAGTTACAAGGAGGTGGGAGAAAAGCTCTACAGGGGCCAGATCGCGCGCTTGATTTACCCCGAATCACGGGCGCTGGTTGAAGCCCATCTTGCCAAAGGGCACACCGTGGCGATCATATCCTCTGCGACGCCCTACCAGGTGGAACCAGCGGCCGCCGACCTGGGCATCGACCACGTCCTGTGCAGTCACCTGGAGGTCAGCAACGGCAAGTTCACGGGCAAGGCCGTGACGCCGCTGTGCTTCGGGCAGGGCAAGGTTGATGCGGCCGAAAACCTGGCACAGCGCACCGGTGCCGATCTTGATCGCAGTTTTTTCTACTCAGACAGCACGGATGACCTGCTGCTACTGGAGCGAGTGGGCCAGGCGCGAGCACTCAACCCCAGCGGTAAACTGGAAAAGATAGCCGGTCAGCGAGGCTGGCCTGTTGCCAGGTTTGGCAGTCGCGGCCGCCCCCGCGTCAGTCAGTACATTCGCTCGGTCGCTGCCACCAGCAGCCTGGTTTCGTCTTTCGTGGCCGGCCTACCCATTCTTGCGCTCACCGGGTCCCGACGAGAGTCGCAGAATTTTTCATTCTCGCTGTTTGCGGACACGGCCAGCGCACTGATAGGAATGGACCTGAATGTCTCCGGTGAAAAACACCTCTGGTCACATCGTCCCGCGGTTTTCATTTTCAATCACCAGAGCAAGGCAGATGTAATCATCATCGCCAAGCTGCTGCGCCGCGATATCGCCGGCGTGGGAAAACAGGAAATCAAGAAAGAGACACCCATTCTCGGCAAGGTGCTGGAACTGGGAGGCGTGGTATTCATCGACCGGGCCAATGCAAAAAGCGCTATCGACTCCATGACGCCGCTGGTCGAGGCCATGAAAAAGGACGGCAAATCGGTAGTGCTGGCACCCGAGGGCACCCGCACGGTTTCACCTCGGCTCGCGCCCTTCAAGAAAGGCGCTTTTCACCTGGCGATGCAGGCAGGGGTGCCGCTGATACCTGTTGTCATTCGCAATGCCGGGGATGTCGCGCCAAAAGGGGACTTTGTCTTCCGTTCGGCCACGGTGGACGTGCAGGTGCTGCCACCGGTAGACACCAGCGACTGGCGCGTCGCCGACCTTGAAGAGCACGTGCGGGAAGTGCGCAATATGTTCGCTCGCGCCCTGGGTCAGCCCGAAGAACCCGCGGCAAAAGTCGGCTCACCCGCAAAGAAAAGCACTGCGGTGAAAAAACCAGCTACCGGCAAAAAGCCGAAAGCAAAGGCAAAACCAAAGGCAAAGACAAAGACAAAGACAAAGACAAAACCAAAGACAAAACCAAAGACCCCGGCCAAACCCAAGGCAGCGACGACAACCAGGCGCAAGGCGGCCCCCAAGCGTAAGCCTGCAAAGAAACGTGCCACCGCCAAGACAGCGACAAAGAACAAGGCAAAAGCCAAGACCACTAACAGAAAAGGCAGAGGCTGATCCGGATGGATCTGGCCGCCAAGTTTTTGCAGAGCAATCCATGGCCGACCAGGGACGGACAGCGCGTGCTGTTCATCCTGGACAGTCGCAACAGCTTCGAAGCCGACCTGCTCAGGCAATGGATCCATCACCACTGTGCCAGTGGCAGCGAGGAATTCGACGCGCCGCAGATCTGCCTGGAGTTGGGTGACGACCGGAAAAAAATTGACAGCGCCCAGCTGGTTATTGCCCTCGCGCTGCCCGCCGATGCCCTTGTAGCACCGCTTCGCGTTGCCTGGCTGCCCTCGCAGGAGGATATCGATTCCGGGCCCCGTCTTCGCAACCTGCTCTTCGGCGATCCTCGCCACCCCAGCGCAAGGCGCGGTCGCACCATCCTCTCCGAATCCCCCGAGCGCATGCGAATGATCGCCGGCGCACCGGATTCCGTGGCCAACCTGCGCCAACGTTTCGAGCAGCACCACAATATCGAGGACGGTGACGCCCAGCTGGATTTCGCCGATTTCGTAGGGCGCCAGGCTGCCCTGGTGCTGGATATCGCAGAGAGGCGACTGCAGGGCGGTCGCTACAAGGTACCCCGTCACGTCGCTGCCAGCCTGAAATCAAGCCCGGCCTTCAACGAGGCAGTTGCGGCGCTTGCCCGCGAAAGCGGCAAACCAAAGGCCGACCTGATGGCGGAAGCCGACGGCTACATGGAAGAAATGGTGTCGCGGCCCAGCACCTTCTGGCTCGACTTCTATGCAAGATTCAACAAGTTCTGCCTGGGCCTGGGCTACGAGGAAAAAATTGTCTACGACCAGGGCGCGGTGGAAAAGATGCGCCAGGTTGTGCGGGACAACCCCGCCATGCTGCTGTGGACGCACAAAACTTACCTCGATGGCATGGTGGTGCCGAAGGTGCTGTACGACAACGACTTTCCGATGCCCCATATGTTCGGCGGCGCCAATATGAACTTCCCGGGACTGGGTTTTCTGCTGCATCGCGCAGGCGCTATTTTTATCAAACGCAGCTTCCAGGACAATGAACTGTACAAGATCACCCTGCGTCACTACATCGGCTACCTGATGGAAAAACGCTTTCCCATGAACTGGGCATTCGAGGGCACCCGCTCGCGCATGGGCAAACTGATGCCACCGCGCTATGGTCTGCTCAAGTATGTACTGGAGGCCTGTCACGCCACCGACGCGACCAATATTCATATCATCCCCATCTCAATCAGTTACGACCTGATACGCGATGTGGAGGAGTACGCCACCGAACAAACCGGACGCGGCAAGGGCGCAGAGTCGTTGCGCTGGTTCATCGGATATATCCGCAGCCTCGCCAGACCCATGGGCAAGGTCTACATGGATATAGGTGAACCGGTGGTACTGGCAGAAGCACCGCAACCCGACGACAAACTGGCCCTGTCAAAAATCGCGTTTGAAGTCGCGGTGGAAGCCAACCATGTCACCCCTATTACCTTCCCCTCCCTGGTCACCATGAGCCTGCTTGGAGCATCCCCGGGCGCACTGACGGAGGATGAAGTGGTCAGGGAGCTGGATGTCCTGCTAGCCTGGGCCGAAGCACGACAACTGCGTATTTCCCAGGACTTCGATCGCGCCTATGCCGACCAGATGGAGGGCCTGCTCGGCATTATGATCGACGAGGGCATGGTAACCCGCTACGACGAAGGACCCGACGTGGTGTATGCCATCGAGCAGGAGCAGCACGCCGTTGCCAGCTATTACCGCAACACGATTATTCACTTCTTTGTGAACAAGGCCATCATCGAGCTTGCCCTGCTGAAAACCAGCGAGACCGAGGGCGCAGGCGCACTGGAGGTTTTCTGGAGCGAAGTGGACAAGCTGCGCGACCTGTTCAAGTTCGAATTCTTTTACGCTCCCACCGACGTTTTCCACGAGCAGATCCGGGAAGAACTGGCGCGCTATGCGCCTAACTGGGAGGAACTGTTACAGCAGGGTGCCCCAGGGTTCCTGCAGCTGCAGACCAATATGCTGTTACTGGTATCTCACGCCACCTTGCTCACCTACGCCGAAGCCTATTCAATTGTCGCGGAGCTACTGGCGGGCATGGAGAGCTCCGAACCCCTGACCGAGGAGCAATGCGTCACCCGCTCGCTCAAGCTGGGACACCAGGCCTACTTACAGCGCCGCATCAGCAGCCCCGCCTCTATTGGGAAACTATTGTTCAAAAACGGCTTCAAAATGGCCGAGCACAGGAAACTGACCATGGGCGGCGGCGAAGACGTGGCCGAGGCACGACAGGCGCTGGCCCGGGAAATACGCGACGTGTTGCGTCGCCTGGAGCTTATCCGGGCTCTGGGCGTATCCATTCGCGGCACTTTAATGGAGAAATAATAATGAGTAATCTCAAAGTCGGCGTTCTCGGGGGCGGCTCCTGGGGCACCACCGTGGCCTCGCTTGTGACACGCAATGTGCCGGTGACACTGTGGGCACGAAACCCCGCCACGGTCGAGGAGATAAACACCGCGCACACCAACAGCACCTACCTGCCGGGGGCGTCGATACCCGACAAGCTGGTCGCCACCAATAACATCGCAGAGGCCGTCAGCGGCGCGGATGTCATCGTCATGGGCATCCCCTCACAGAACTTCCGCAGTGTGCTGACCGAGGTCAAACAGCATATCCGGGCCTGGGTCCCGGTGATAAGCCTGACCAAGGGCCTGGAGAAGGACAGTCATATGCGAATGACTGAAATTATCACCGAGGTCATGCCCGGACATCCGGTAGGCGTGCTCACCGGTCCCAACCTTGCACGGGAAATCATGGCCGGGCAGGCGGCCGCCAGTGTGATAGCGATGGAAGACGACATCATCGTCCGGGAACTGCAATCGATCTTTAAAAGCGGCTTGTTTCGCGTCTATACCAACAACGACGTGATCGGCTGTGAACTGGGGGGCGTGCTGAAAAACATCATCGCCATCGCCGTTGGCATGGGCGACGGCCAGGGCGCCGGTGACAATACGCGATCCGCATTGATCACCCGCGGCCTGGCGGAAGTTACCCGGCTGGGCGTCGCCATGGGTGGGCGCGCTGAAACCTTTGCCGGGCTGGCGGGCATGGGCGACATGATCGCCACCTGCACCAGCCCCCAGAGCCGGAACCGCCATGTCGGGGTTGAACTCGGCAAGGGTCGGGATATGCAGGACATTGTCGACGAGATGGTCATGGTCGCGGAAGGTGCCAAGAGCGCCCCCGCCGTGATGGCCCTGGCAGACAAATACGGCGTGGAAATGCCGATCGCCAGCGATGTCTACCGGGTGCTATCAGGCGACGCCACCGCAAGTCGAGCGTTTCGCGGTCTGCTGCGGGTATCGGCGGGCGCTGAATGCGAACCGGGTTAGGCGAAACTTTACGGGGTAATTGTTGCGCTCTGGCGAAAAATTTTCTAGTGGTGCAAACTAGGCGCTAGCGACACAGGCCCGGGGCAGTGGCCGTCGCACGATAAATTAAAAAAATGCAGGGGAAAACTGACGTCATGCGCATTACTCGAGTACTGTCACTGGTACTGGTATTTGCCGCCGCCGTTGCGGCACCAGCCACCGCCGACACATCAATAGTTTCCGCCCTGCCGGGCGACCCCGATCTGAGATCCGCGTCTGCCATCGTGCTCGATGCCGATGGCAATATTATTTTTGGCAAAGATGTCGACAGCGTTCGCTCCATCGCATCGATCACCAAGTTAATGACGGCCATGGTGGTACTGGATGCGGGACTGGACCTCGATGAGAAGTTGACCATCAGCAGCGCGGACCGAGACCTCATCCGCATGACAGGCTCCCGACTCGAAGTCGGTGCCACCCTTACCCGGCGCGAGTTGATTCTGCTGTCCCTGATGTCGTCCGAAAATCGCGCGGCGACGGCACTGGGACGTACCTACCCGGGCGGCATGGACAATTTTATTGCGCAGATGAACAAGAAGGCCAAAGCGCTGGGCATGACCAACAGCAGGTTCTCCGATCCCGCCGGCTTGCGCACAGAAAACCTTTCCACCGCCAGCGACCTCGCCAGAATGATTGCCGCCGCCAGAACATACCCGCTTATCACCCAGTCGACGACCACAGTTCGGGAAGAAGTCCAGCCCTACTCGCGGCGCGGTCCATTGAGTTATGGCAATACCAATCGTCTGCTGAAAAATGCCGACTGGGACATCGAGCTGAGCAAGACCGGTTTTATTCGTGATGCCGGCCGCTGCCTGGTGATGATGGCCAATATAGACGGCGAAGAGGTTTCCATCGTACTGCTCAATTCTTTCGGCAAACTGACCCCCTTCGGGGATTCCAATCGCCTGCGCAAGTGGATGATGGCCAGCAGCTGAAGCTCAGCTCAACACTGTACCGGAACCGCTCACAACATCCTGAACCGCACTGCCCGGTAATCATCTTGACCTCGGGCAATGCGCCTGAAACACTGGCTGCCCGATTGGACCACGCCGAAGCGCAGGTAACAGCCCATGATCAAGCGTCGTCATCTTATACAACTAAGTGCTGCCGTACTGGCGGGACAGTCACTGGGCCTGCGAGCGGAAGCCATGCGTGCCAGCCCGGAGGGGCTAACCCCGATCCAGCGTGCCATCCCCAGCAGCGGTGAGCTGCTGCCGGTTATGGGAATGGGTACCTCCCGTACCTTTGACACGGAGGACGACGCGCAGTCGCTGGCCGCACTGCAGGCGGTGATGCAGGCCTTCTTTGCCGGGGGCGGCACCGTGATCGACTCGTCCCCCATGTACGGC
>Ga0316189_10004928_pt1 | contig 12788 bp, 10 predicted proteins | sample LowCovwburrow_MG_FD_204930 | JGI IMG/M metagenome (GOLD analysis project Ga0316189, IMG submission 204930) | Coastal sediment microbial communities from Maine, United States - Lowes Cove worm burrow | ecosystem: Environmental > Aquatic > Marine > Coastal > Sediment | place: USA: Maine... | reverse complement strand
CCAGCAGACCGGCGGAGTCGGAACAAACTTCATTGTCGAGTGGGTGGCTGAGCAGCCGGTTTACGAGCCGGTTGTCGAGACCTTAATGCTGAGCAATTCAGGGACGCAAGGACTTTCCTTTACCAGCTCGGGCCGGGTGATCAAGCATATTGAAACCGGCCCGGCACTCAGGGAGTTACCCTGAGCCGGTTATATACAGCCCCTCGGGGCAAGGGAAAAATGCAATTTTTGGGTGCTTTTTTCTTATAATGGATTAAAAATGACAACAGGTTGCATGCAGGATTGCAACGCAGGGAAAAACCTCGCGCGGATAACGACTTTCCGCACAGAGAAATAAACAGTAACAAATACGTACCAAGGAGGACGATGCAATGAATATTTCCGGTAAACTCTGTTCCGTGCTTTCGATTTTGACCATAAGCGCCGGTGCATTCTTTGTCAGTAATTTTGCCAGCAATACCCAGGCCGCAGAGCCGGTGAAAATAGGGGTGGCAGGAGCCCACAGCGGCGATCTGGCCTCGTACGGTCTGCCCGCGGCTCGGGCGGCGGAGCTTGTTGCGGAACATATCAATGCGCAAGGAGGAATCAACGGGGCCCCGGTGGAACTTCTGGTTGAAGACGATGTCTGTAAACCGGAAATCGCCACCAATACGGCCACTAAACTGGTTTCCGCCGGTGCCAGGGCTGTCATCGGCCATATCTGCTCCAGCGCAACCAAGGCGGCCCTGCCTATTTATGATGAGGCCAACATCATTGTTATCTCTCCCTCGGCCACGGACAGCGATCTGACCAAGAGCGGTAACCACCCGACGTTTTACAGAACCATTGCCCCCAATGATGCCCAGGCCGCTTCTATTGTCAACTTTACGGTGGGGCAGTTGCAGGCGCAGAAGATCGCCATTATTCATGATAAAGGGGATTACGGTAAAGGGCTTGCAGAGGATGCGAGAAAAATCATTGAGGACGGCGCCCTGGCAACCATCGTTCTTTTCGAGGGCATAACCCCCGGTGCTGTTGATTATTCCGCTGTGGTCCAGAAGATCAAACGAACCCGGGCTGATGTGGTCATCTTTGGCGGCTATCATCCGGAAGCATCAAAGATCGTGACCCAGATGCGCAAGAAGCGAATGAAAACCCTGTTTATTTCCGATGACGGGGTCAAAGATGAGACCTTTATCAAGGTGGGCGGAAAATATGCAGAAGGTGTCTATGCCACCGGTCCGGCGGATGTTTCCGCCAACCCTATTACCCGCCGATATCGTGAGGCATATATGAAAAAATACGGAGTCGAGCCGGGGCCGTTCTTTGATAACGCTGTTGCGGCTGCTCTTGCGCTGACCAATTCGATCCGGGTGGCAGGCTCGACAGAGACGGAAAAAATTGCCAAGATGCTCCATACCCAGGCCACGGCCACGCCCTTCGGCGAGATTATGTTTGATAAAAACGGAGACGCCATCGGGGTCGGTTACTCCCTGTATGTTGTTAAAAAAGGCGCATTCGTTCAAGTGGACTAGCAGAAGGTCATGAAAACAGCACTTGCGCAAATCAACCCGATTGTCGGGAATTTTGCTTATAACCGGGGTCGCGTTGCAGAGCGGATCAGGCAGGCGGAACAGGCTGATTGCGATCTGATTATCTTCCCGGAACTGACCTTGTGCGGTTATCCGCCCCAGGATCTTTTGGAGCGGCCAGCCTTTCTCCGAGCCCATGATGAGGCCTTGGGGGAGCTTGTTCATTCTGTCGGTGAGATCGGGGTTATTGTCGGGGTGCCGGAGCAGCGACAGGGACAGGGGAAACCGCTGTATAACTCCGCGATTTTTATTCATCAGGGTACAGTGGTGCATCGGGTGCGTAAGCAGCTGCTGCCCACCTATGATGTCTTTGACGAAAGCCGCTATTTTGAGCCCGGTCCGCCCTCGTTGCCGTTTTCCTTTCACGGATTACGGCTCGGCCTGACCATCTGCGAGGATATCTGGCCGAGCCGATATCCTGTTGATCCGGTGGCGTCCCTGCTGCAAGGCCATGATCGTTATGACGGACTTGATCTTTTAATCAATATCTCGGCCTCGCCCTATCATAACGGTAAGCTTGTTGAGCGCAACCAGCTGCTGACCGCTCTTTGCCGAGAGAACAATCTGCCGCTGCTCTATGTGAATCAGGTCGGGGGACAGGATTCTCTGGTTTTTGACGGCCATTCAATGGCCTTGAACAGCTGCGGGGAGCTTTGTGCTGCGGCATCCGGTTTTCAGGAAGAGATGGTTGTTGTTGATTCGGAGGATCTGGGAAGGGATTTAACAGGAAATATCTTACCCCTTATGCCGGACGCCGTAGGGGCGAATCCCTGTGTTCGCCCTTGCACACTGCCTCAGGATTCTATTGCCCAGGTGGACAAGGCCTTGGTCCTCGGTCTGCGGGATTATCTCCATAAGACCGGCTTTCAGCGGGCGGTCATCGGCTTATCCGGCGGGATAGATTCTGCCGTGACCGCTGTTTTGGCCGCATCAGCCCTCGGCCCGAAAAATGTTCTCTGTGTCGCCCTGCCCTCACCCTATACGGCCCAGATGAGCATTGATGATGCAGCCGAGCTGGCCGACAATCTGGGCTGTGATTTTGAGCTGCTGCCTATTGCTCCGGCAATGGAGGCCTACAGCACGATGCTGGCCCCGTTGTTTGTCGGCAGGGAGGAGGATGTGACGGAACAGAACCTCCAGGCCCGGATCAGAGGAAATCTGCTCATGGCCCTGTCCAATAAATTCGGCAGCCTGCTGCTGACCACGGGCAATAAGTCGGAAATGGCTGTGGGCTACTGCACCCTGTACGGTGATATGAGCGGCGGTCTGGCTGTGTTGGCAGATGTGCCCAAGATCATGGTTTATGAGCTGGCTCGCTGGATGAACAGGGCAGGGGAGGTGATCCCGGAGCGGATCATTACCCGTCCACCCTCTGCGGAGTTAAAACCGGATCAGGCGGATCAGGATGATCTGCCGCCCTATGAGGTGCTGGACCCGATTCTGTCCGCCTATCTTGAAGAACATTTGAGTATTGAGGAGATTGTGGCCCGTGGTTTTGCCCAGGCAACGGTGGAGGATATTATTCGCCGCATCCGCATCAATGAGCATAAACGCAAGCAGGCCCCCTTGGGTCTCAAGGTGACCAGCAAGGCTTTTGGCTATGGTCGGCGTTATCCCATTGTGCATGGGTTTACCCGTTGAAGCGACCTCCCTTTTTTCGCAGTTCAGGGGGACCGGGTAGCTGCTCTTTCGGTGTGTTTGGAAAGCGTAACATTGTGGTGTGGTCTTCGGTCGAAAACTCACTGTATGTTGCATGTCGGAACGGCCCGCGCCCGGTGCCTTCCAGCTTGGATACTGTAATTTAAGTTGTTTTTTAAGGATGCGCCTGATATCCTTGTGACGCATGAACTCCTCTGTTTTGATATGAAAATTAATCGGTTGACTCTTTTTTTACCGCTGAGGACGCAGAATCTTATCTTGCTGCTTTTTTAGACAGTTACTGTTGATTCTCCCGATATCAGATTCTTCCCGACAGCCTTTACTACCGGATAACAACTGTTTTTAACACTCCGGACAGGTCGTGCGGCATCTTAAGGTTTTTACAAGTCCATCAATATAATTTACCAAGAGAAAAAAGTGTGAACCCCAAGAAAACAATTCTGATAGTGGACGACAGCCGACTGACCCGCTTTATGCTCAAAAGTTTACTTCTGAAAAACTATCCCGACTGGAAGGTTCTGGATGCGGCAAACGCCGACGAGGCCCTCAAAATTGTCGAAGAGAACCGGGTGGATTTTATAACACTGGATGTGAACATGCCCGGCATGGACGGCGTGACTCTGGGGACAGAACTGCGAAAACGATTTCCAGGCACACCCATTGCCCTCCTCACCGCGAATATTCAGCAGGCGACACAGGATAAGGCCAGGGCTGCCGGTCTGAATTTCCTGCCCAAACCCCTGAACGAAGAGCTTATCCTGGAATTTGTTGCCAACGGAGAATGAACAAAATGATAACATTATCCGAGATAGAACAGGATGCTATGGTTGAATCCTTCAATATCAGCGTCGGGCGGGCGGCCGCATCGCTCAGTGAGATGCTCGGCAGGGAAGTGATTCTGTCCATACCGGAGATCGAAATCCTTCGACGTGACGAAGTGGAGAAGAAGGTGGGCGAGGAGGGGAAGCGGGATATCGACGGGGTCTGTCAGCAGTTCAGCGGGCCTTTTTCCGGGCGGGCTCTCCTGCTTTTTCCTGCCGAGAACAGTCTGGAGCTGGTCAGAATCCTGCTTAGAGAGGAGGTGGATATGGCCTTTTTGACAGAGATGGAAGAGGAAGCCCTGCTGGAGGTGGGGAATATCCTTCTCAACGCCTGCCTGAGCAATTTTTCCCATCTGCTCGATCATGAAATTACCACCGACATCCCGAGTTCGCTCAAGGGAAGCATACATGAAATTATCATGCGCGAGTCTGAAAAGAAAAATGAAGACTATGTGCTGCTGCTGCGCATGGCATTTGTTGTCAAAGAAGCGGACATAGCAGGGTATATCGCCTTTCTCATGGATATTCAGGCCCTGGATCTCTTTCGTCAGAAACTTGCCGCTTATTTCGGTTATTCCTATGAGATACCATCTCCATGACCCGGCTTTTGAACAGTCACCCCCCGTCCCTGTTCGAAGCATCCCTGGACAGGGTGAATGCAGGTATTATCCTCTTTGATCAGGAGGGGCTGGTCTGCTTTTGGAATCACTGGATGACCAGTCGTTCTCGGCTGGAGGCGGAAGAGACCCTCGGCAGAAAGCTGGAGGATATTTTCCCTGATGACAGAAATGCCCGTCTGGAGAGCGGGATACAGGCAGCTCTGCACCAGGGAATGCCCACCGTTCTCAGCCATTCGCTGCACCGCAGGCCTTTGCCCCTGTATCTGGGAGAGAGGCCGCAGGATTCGGGTAAACGCATAGAGCAGTCCATCATCATCCAGCCGGTACAGGGGAATACCGGGCAACGTTATTGTCTTTTCCAGGTTTACGATTGCACGGCAAGTGTACAGCGGGAGAAAATCCTGCGCCGCCAGCGACTGGATCTTCAGCTTCAGGCCGACACCCTGCTGGAGGCAAAAAAAAGAGCGGAAACGGCCAATCGGGCCAAGTCTGTTTTTCTTGCCAATATGAGTCATGAACTGCGTACACCGCTGAACGCCATCCTTGGTTTCTCGCAATTGATGCGGGAAGATGAGACTGTCGGTCAAGCGTATCAACAGGATCTGGAGACCATTCATCGCTCGGGAAAACATCTCCTGGGACTGATTAACGACATTCTTGACATGGCAAAAATCGAAACCGGGCGTGTCCGTTTGGAACCCGAGGATTTTGATCTGGAAAAATTGGTCATTGAAGTCAAGGAGATGATCCAGGTGGCCGCCCGGCAAAAGGGATTGCAACTCCTGCTGGATCAGAGTTCGCAATTACCCCGATTTATTCATGGGGATGCCGCGAAACTCCGCCAGATTCTGCTCAATCTGCTCAGCAATGCTGTCAAGTTTACTGAAAAAGGCAGGATCACCCTGCGTCTTGACTGCGATAATGGCCGCCCCGACCTTCTCGTGCTCCGCGGTGAGGTTGAAGACAACGGCCCCGGTATAGCGCATGAGGATATCGACCGTATTTTTCTCCCCTTTGAACAGCTCAGCGGTACGACTTCCCAAACCGGCACCGGCCTCGGACTCACCATTACCCGTCAGTTTGTCGAGTTGATGGACGGGGATATCAGTGTGAAGAGTGAAGAAGGTAAGGGGTCGATTTTTCGTTTTACCATAAGGGTTCAGCATGCCCTGAAGGAGATATCCTCCCCGGAAACGTCAGAAGGCGCAGGTCGAATCACAGGCCTTGAAAAGGGGCAACCCGAGTATCGGATTGTCATAGCCGAGGATCAGCAGGACAACCGGGACCTGCTGAAGAGGCTCCTGCAGCAGGCCGGTTTCAGGGTGCGTATCGCTGAAAACGGCAAAGAAGCTGTGGCCTTATTTAAACAGTGGCACCCCCATCTGATCTGGATGGATCAGCGGATGCCGGTGATGGACGGATATACAGCCACCCGCACAATTCGTCAACTGCCCGGCGGCAGTGAAGTGAAAATTGTTACTGTCACCGCCAGCGTGTTTAAACAACAGATAGCTGAAGCCAAGGAAGCAGGCTCGGATGACACGGTGCGTAAGCCCTATCGCTCTGAAGAAATTTATCAGGCCATGGCCGAACTGCTCGGGCTGCGTTACCGATATGCGGAAAAAAGTGATTCCGTATATGGTAACAGCAAAATAAAACATGAGATCTCTCCGACAGCCTTGGCGGCTCTGCCCAAGGAGCTGCTTGACGAACTGCGCAGCGCCGCCCTGTTGCTGGACGTGGAGCAGGCAAGAACAGTAATCCAACAGATAAAGGATGTTGATATTGAGTCGTCAAAAACATTAGGCTGGCTGATTGATAATTTTAATTTTAAATCGCTTCAACAGATACTGAAAGAGTGAAAAAATGAGCATCGATGCTGGAGGTTCAATGCAGTTGAAGAATCCGGGGGTATGTCATGATTGAAGATAAGCAGCTCCGAAGTCTATACGGCAGTGAAAGCGAAGAGCATCTCCGAAAGCTTGAGCAGGAGTTTCTTCAACTGAAAGAAAAACCGAACGATACGGCATTACTTGATGCAATGAGACGCGAGGCCCATGGACTGAAAGGTGCGGCCCGGATGATCGGTCTGACCGGAATAGACAATCTCAGTCACATTCTGGAAGACACCTTCACGGCGGCCGGTCGGGGAGATGTTCTCCTGGACTCAAAGCGGATAGAAGATCTCCATAGAGGTCTTGAGGCGGTGAAGGCATTGGTGGCGGAAGCTGTTTCAGGTACGCCTGTTGCGGTGGATGTTGACGCCGTATCAGCAATGTTGAAAAGAGGAGCCGGTGAGGCGGCTGAAGAGACCGAAAATGCGGGGAACAGGTAATGACCGCAAGGGTAATTGCATTTGCCAATCGCAAGGGAGGCAGCGGTAAAACCACCAGTGCCACAAATTGCGCCCATGGTCTCAGTAAAAAAGGCACGGTGCTCTTTATCGACATGGATGCCCAGGCCCATGCTTCGGCAATTCTCACTGCTGGCAATGTTCAGTGTACAGCGACTGTCACGGATGTGTTGCGACAGGAAAAATCAATAGAAAAAGCAATTTATAAAAGTCGGTTGCCGGGACTCTCCATCCTCCCGTCTTCCCGTGATCTCGGCAGTTATGAACTCGAATCCGGAGTGGATCCAAAAAGCGTAGTTGCCCTGGCCGACCTGCTCTCCCCCCTCTTGACACAGTATGATTATATCATTCTTGATCCGCCCCCGACCCTCGGGGGATTGATGATCACTTCGCTGGCAGCGGCAGGTGAGGTTTATATTCCCATGCAGTTTCATTTCCTGGCCATGGAGGGGCTTGCCGAGATGATGCGCGTCATTTATCGTTTAAATGCTGAAATAAATCCGGACCTGCACCTCTCCGGAATTATCCCCACCTTTTTTAACAGACAGTTCAAAACCTCCAGGAAGATTTACCGGGAAATAGCAACAAATTTCGGTGACAATATGATTCTTCCCGCCATTCGAAACAATATTAAGCTGGCTGAAGCTCCGGCCTATGGTCAGACTATTTTTGAACATTCACCGGGAAGCATCGGGGCAATTGATTATAAAAAACTGGTAGAGGCGATTGTATGAAAAAACACAAAGTAATTCTGGCCCGGAAAACAGCTGAGGATCGCAAGGCCTTTACAGCACTTTTAGGCGAACTTGGGTTTACAGATATTATTGAAGCCGGTAACGGGAAACAGGCAAAAACATTTCTGCAAAAGAAAAAAGATGTTGCTCTGCTTATCTGCAGCGATGATCTGGCCGAAATGAGCGGGCCTGCCCTTCTTGCATGGATGCGGAAAAAATCAAAAAAATTCAGGCAGACGCCGGTTCTCATGCTCGGTGAAAATCCTGAAAAAATCGAGCAGGAATTCGTCAACAGCAAGACAAGCATGTTTCTGACCAGCCCTTTCAGCGTTGAGGAGTTACAAACATGCATTGACAAATTGCTGCCCGGTATTCTTCAGGCTGTGCCTAAAGAAAAGAAGGGCGAACAAGGGGCGCTGAGTAAGATGTTATTTGAAAAAGGTGTCGGCCCCGGTGAAGAGCGGAAACAAAAGGAAACAGAGCGGAACGGATCACAAATCAGCCTGCTGCAGGAGGAAATATGTTTATTGCAAACAGAGCTGAAGGATACAAAAAATAAACTGGCCGGTCATCAGGAGACATATTCGACCCTGTTTCGGAACGGCTTGGAATTATTAAAGCAGGATCAACTCTTTGATGCGGCCGGATTTTTTAATGCATTGCTGATCTTCGAGCCGGAAAATATCAAAGCCTTGAATAATATGGCGGTTATTTATTTTGAAATGGCAATGGAGGAGCAAGCCAGGGAGAGTTTAGAGAGAATTTTAGAGATAGATCCGGATAATGCCTTGGCAAAGGAAAATCTATCGATTTTCGAATGACGAATTCAGCAATCGAGAATCTGAATCGAAAAGAATGCAAAAGAAACCAAACAGAATTATCGGCATTGATCTCGGCACCACCAACGCTCTGGTTTCCTGTCTTCAAGAGGGAAGCCCGCTGATTATCCCCAACGAACGGGGAAGCCGGACCACGCCTTCGGTGGTCTGTATCAAGGGTGATGACGAGCCGGAAATCATAGGTGAAATGGCCAGAAATCAGGCGGTGCTCAACAGTGACCAGACCGTGGCCAATGTGAAACTTGCCATGGGCAGTGAACGGAAGTACCGGCTGCGGCAGCGGGAGTATCTGCCGGAAGAGATATCGGGCCTTATTCTTGCCCGTCTCAAAGAAAACAGTGAAAAATATTTGGATGAAGAAATACACGATGCCGTCATCACCGTTCCGGCTTATTTCGATGATCAGCAGCGTCGGGCCACCATGCGGGCGGCAGCCATGGCAGGGCTCAAGGTGCGTAAACTTCTCAATGAACCGACAGCAGCAGCCCTTGCCTACAGCTACGGCAGTAATCGCCCTGATGCCAAACTATTGGTGGTTGACTTGGGCGGCGGCACCCTTGATATCACCTTGGTGGAATACAAAGACAGGGTTTTTCAGGTCAAGGCGGTGGGCGGTTCCACCACCCTGGGCGGAGTAAATTTTGACCGGCGGATCATCAACCATGTTGTGCAGGATTTCAAAGAAACACACTCCTGTGATCTCAGTCATGATAATATCGCCTTTCAGCAACTGGTTATCCAATCGGAAAAGGCCAAGGTGGATCTCTCATCAAGTACGGAAACAACCCTGATGATTCCTTATATCAGCATGACGGAGAAGGGTCCGCTGCACCTGAACAAGGTCTTGACGAGATCCGTCTTTGAAGGGCTTGTCGCATCGCTGCTTGCCGAAATAAAAGAACGTATCCTGGCCACCTTCAGCAAATCCAATCTGCGGACGGATTGGGTCGACTCGGTCATCCTGGTGGGCGGTTCCACCCGTATTCCCGCCCTGGAAACCCTGATTCTGGATATTATTGATCCTCATGGAAAAAAGCAGGATCTCATCAAAAAAGCAATCAATCAGGATGAAGCGGTTGCCAACGGCGCCGCCATCATGGCCGGTATCCTCAGCGCTGAACTGGTGGATATTGAGTTTCACGATATCACCTCCCATGATCTTGGAATCTTAGACCATGAAGACAGGTTTGAAGTCATACTTTCAGCAGGCTCGATATTTCCATGCGAAATAAGTAAATTGTTTACCACGGCAACAGATAACCAGGAGGAAGTCGTTATTCGGGTCGTTCAAAAAAGAGGAGAAAACGAAGATTCTTCCTTGGTCAGCTTAGGGGATTTCAGCTTACGTGTTACCGGGAAGCGGCAAAAAGGAGGTCCTGATATTGATGTAAGCTTTGCATTTGATCTTAATGAAATGCTTACCGTATCAGCTGTCGATCTTGATACCCATGAGAAGGCGGAAATCAATATTGAATGACGCGATTTGCGAAACCCGAATGCGTATATCCGAAATTTAACAGGAGATAACCACGGTGAAAAAATTAGCACGGCCAGAAACCGGAGTGGCAAGAAAAGCAGCAGCCGGTGATGATGATATTGCAGCAAAACGCGAAAGAGCTAAACGCCTTGCCAAGGAAAAGGTAAAGGCCCGGACCCTGGCCCGCCAGCAGCAACTGGCTGAACGGATGGCTTCCGCCACCGAGGAGATGGCCGCATCCCTTGATCAGGCAGGTGCTGCATCCGAACAGCTCGGCAGTAATATGGAAAGTATCGCCAGCGCAGCTGAGCAGGCCTCGGCGGCTGCGGAAGAATCACGGGCGGCTATTGCCCAGATCCGGGCGGCGGCTGAACTCGCCAATGATCGCGCTCAGGGTTCGATGGACAAAAGTGTCCTCCTGCAGGAGTTCACCCGAACGACCACCATTGATATCGAGGCCCTGATTGCCGGGGTCTCCAGTGCTGCCGAGGCGAATATTAACTCGGCGGATATGATTGATGATCTGGTGACAAAATCAGATGAGATTGGTGAGATTGTCGGTACTGTTGTCCGCATTGCCGATCAAACCAACCTGCTTGCCTTGAATGCCGCCATCGAGGCGGCAAGGGCCGGTGAACACGGTCGCGGTTTTGCGGTTGTGGCGGATGAGGTCAGAAATCTTGCCGAGATTTCCGAACAGAGCGCCAATGGTATTCGCAGTGTGGTTGATGAGATTCAGGCTCAGGTTCAGGAGGTGGTGGAGGATGTGAAGACGAACGCTGAGGTTGCAGTGGAAGAGGTTGAAAAAGCCAAGTCCATAGCTGCTGATCTTGCGTCTATCAGAGAGATTTTTGCCGAGGTTGCTGAAAGCTCCAAAGGTATGAATAACAATGCCCGAACAGTTATTGACGGCGCTGATGAATTTTTGAAAGGAGCTGAGGATATCAGCAGCAGTGCCGAAGAAACCGCCGGAGCCGCCGAAGAGGCATCGAAAGCTGTTAACGAACAGAACAAGGCCTTTGCCGAGATGCAGATTGCGGCAACAGAATTGAGCGAATTAACAGAGAATCTGAAAAACGCCACCGACAACCAGAAGTCGGCTGAAGAAGTGGCCGCCACTGCGGAAGAACTCTCGGCCAATATCGAAGAAGCCACCTCCGCATCCAGCCAGATACAAACCGCCATTGAACAGATTTCCGCAGCGGCAGTCGCTCAACGTGAGCAGACCGAAGCAGGGCAAATCTTAGGCGGGAAGCTGTCTGAAGCCTCGGAGCAAATGAATGCCGGAGCAAAAAAAGCAGTGGCCAGGATTGATGACTTAAAAAAACTGCTGGTCGCCAACAAAGAAAATGTGGAAAAGATGATCGCCAATATTGCCGGTACTGCGGAAGAATCGACCAAGTCGGTGGAAAATATCAAGCTGCTGGAAGAAAAGACCTACAATATCAGCAAGGTTGTTGGCCAGATTGTTAATGTAACCCTGCAGACGAATATGCTGGCGGTAAATGGATCCATTGAGGCGGCCCGAGCCGGAGAATTTGGTCGCGGCTTTTCAGTTGTTGCTGGCGATATTCGAACTCTGGCCGATGATTCATCACAAAATGCTGAAAAGATAAAAGATATGGTAAGAGCCATGTCGGCCCGGATTGTTACAGTTGCCGCAGCTATTGAACTGACCGGCAAGTCCGCTGCCCGGGAGGTTGAAAAAGCCCAGAAAACCACTGAACGTCTGGTGAGTATAGAAGACGATACCGACAGTGTCCTGGAAGTGTTTTCTGAGATTTCCACCGGTGTAACTCAGATCGCTGTAGCCCTGGAGCAGGCCGGCAAGGCCGTAGCCGCCATCGCCGAAGGAGCTGTCGTTGCCATGACCGCAACCGAAGAGGCATCTAAAGCTGCGGAAGAAGGTCAGAAAGGGATGGAAAACATCTCCGAGGCCATTGATGAGATTGCCAGTCAGGCTGATGAGATGCAAAATATGTAGCGATTTTCGAATGCAATTTTCCTGAATCTGAAATTCGAAATCGAAGAGGTGGTAACATGTCCAATACAAAAACAGACCGACAATCTCTCAACCGAAGAGACCGGGGCCAGCTTGTGGTCTTCGGGCTGGGCAAGGAAGAGTTCGGGGTGGATATTCATGCGGTGCGGGAAATCGTCCGCCTGCCCGAGGTCACACCGGTACCGAGAAGCCCTGAATATGCCACGGGTATTTGTAATCTGCGGGGCAGTGTCCTGCCGGTGATTGATACCAGATGCCGGTTCGGGATGGATACGGTGGAGCCGTCCGACCAGACCAGGATGCTGGTGATTGAAAGCGCAGGCACGGCAACAGGTATAATTGTTGACAGAATGAAGGAGGTTCTGAGGCTGCACGACTCGGTTATAGAAAATACCCCCGGAGTCTGTCGCGGGGTGGATGAGGAATTTCTCTCCGGCGTGGTTTCCCTTGATAAGGGGAAACGACTCATTATGGCCTTGAACCTTGAGCAGGTTATTGATATTGAAATATCCGAGGACTATGAGGGGAGCATCATCACGGAAAGCACTGCGGAGAGCAGCCTGGCCGATGAAACTGTCAAAGAGGAACAGCTTGTTTCTTTTCAGGTGGGACCTGAAGAGTACGGCATTGATATCAAGGCGGTTAAAGAAATATTACGAGTCACTGAAATCACCGAGGTGCCCAATGTCCCGGACTTTGTCAAAGGACTTTT
>Ga0316189_10004927_pt1 | contig 12789 bp, 10 predicted proteins | sample LowCovwburrow_MG_FD_204930 | JGI IMG/M metagenome (GOLD analysis project Ga0316189, IMG submission 204930) | Coastal sediment microbial communities from Maine, United States - Lowes Cove worm burrow | ecosystem: Environmental > Aquatic > Marine > Coastal > Sediment | place: USA: Maine... | reverse complement strand
CAGTTAAATATGTAAGTGTTAATCCTAGATCGGATGTGCCGGTAGTGAAATCGGCAACAGCCAATGCGACATCCAACCCGTTATCAACGATCTCTCTTAAATTCAAATATGTCGCGCCCGCTGGCAGCCAGGCCATTGATCCGACATTGCCGGTGTTAACGGTATCCGTAAAAATAGAACAGTAATACACCGCGCCCGATTTACCGGCGAACGGGAGGTCTTGCAAATACATAGTCCCGGCCATTCCCGCTGTTGAAATGTTAGAAAACAAAAGCGATACGGTTACAGAATTTCCGATCCTGGTGTAGTTCCCGGTTTCCACTGTTGATGATTCATTCCCGCCGCTTGTCGCATCGTTCAGCGTCGGCGAAAATGTACCCTCATCATAATAGTCAAGCCGGTTTCCTGTTCCTACTCCGCTGATAAAAACCCCGCGCCCTGTACTCAAAACAAGATTGCTATTCTGATCTATCCACATCGCCTCGTCTAAGCTTCCGGCATCCATAACGCTAAACACCATCCGCGCGTCTTCTGTGCCGTCGGATGCGTCGTTCCAATCCATAGAAATTTCACCAATTACTGTTTCCTCGGCAGCGTCGTTATTCATCCTCCACTGAATTTTGCCGCCTACGTCATCATCTGCCGGGCTTGCTGAATTTCTATAAAGCACTAAATTAGGGCCGCCGGATGCGCTCGCTTCGGTTGATTCAAGCTCCAATGCCCTGCCGGTCGTATCGGTTACGATTTTGTAACTATTGCCCTGGAAAAAAGCAAGATCGTTTGTGCTATCAATCGCCATCAACTCGATCCAGGTCGCACCGTCATAGACTTTTAACTCCCATGCGCCTGCCGTTGTATTATCAATCCAGAGTATGCCGGTCGCCAGTTCTGCTGGTGCGCTACTCCCGATGTGGCAAGTGCGAACCAGATCAATATTTGAATCAATCTGATTCATTTCCGCAGCAGTTAATACCTGCCCGACTGAATATGTTTGTCCGACGAAAGCCATTTTATTTAATTTTGCCTGTGATTATGAATTTGCCCGTTTCATAATCGATTTTAAAATTATCATTCTCGACATCGATGCCAGCCTCGCGGGCAGCCTTTACCATAAACTCCTGCTCGACGTGGTTTAACAATTGAAGCTGCTGAATGTGAGCGGTCTTACGCGTCTCAAACTCAAGTGTCAATTTACCAAGCATGATGCCGTGATGATCTTTATCGATTAAAAACTGTTTTGCAGCATCAAGCTGCTCTTTGCTTAATATCGGTTCTGCTTTTTCTTCACTCAAAATCCTAATCTCCTAAAGTCAAGTTTTCCGTATGCCTGATCATCCAGAATTAAAACCTCTGAATCTTTATAAACCGCCAAGCTCATTGCGGTCTCATGTTCCAGGCCCCGCTCCAAGTCTATCCGATGTTCTAGTCGTTGAATAACAAAAACACTGCTTAACCCGGCAATGCTGTTTGATACCAGGATGCGTTGAGCCAATTCCGTGGTCAGGTTCGCAGGAAAATCATTCTTTCTGCTGATCGAAATATCCGGATAGGGATAGGCATGCCGCTGCACAACATAATCCGCATAATCCTGCATGTGCAATTCCCGCCCCAGAAGCGGACTAGAGAGGCGAAAAGACTTTTGGCCATAAATGGCCTGGCTAGACGTATGGTCAGCAGTGGCGCTCACACGCGGCTGTCTGTGTATAGGTTTCCCGCGAACTTCATATCGGGTGAGCCATACCGGATTGCTTGACCCGTTGTAAACAACATTCTTTGCGGTCTGTGAAAACAGGGAAACAGATGCGGAGGTCGTGGCCGTATGCTCGGTGCCGGTTCCTGCTGAATTTATAAAAGACTGATAGTCGGTTGAGTTTACCGGGGTCACCGTCTCGATGGCCGGGGCCGGTTCCAGGTTCGTCGGGTCAAGGTACTCCAGCCAGAACGTCACGCTCGATGAAGCTGGTATCGCTATCGGATTCGTGGTGTATGCGATCACTTGAGCGGTGTTATCAATCAATCGTGGCACACCCTCTACAATCGCATTATTAAAAATATCGTCGTCGCTTAAACCGTAGTCAAAGGTGTGGAATGCATTCAAGGAATTAACGACCGTGGCGAACGTGTTATCCGATGAGGTGTCGATATCAAAATAACGATCCTTTACCCGCAGGGTGCCGCCGCCATCGGCGAACATGAAATAGAAACCCTCTTTCGCCAGGTCGTCCAGGGCGCCGCCCAGGTTGCGATCACGAAACCATATAAACGGTTGCTCGTCGGCCAGGGTATCAATGGCGAAGCTGTTCACCGTACTAAGTGACAGGCATTCGACGAAAGCTGATCCAATGTTGAAATTAGTAAACAGTGATGTGGTGATCGTCTCGTCGACCAGCTTCTTTACTTCGTCCCGGCATTGCATGGTGGTTAAGGGCCGCGTCGCTTTGACGTCGAGCTTTATTTCATCGATGTACCCGGTGAACAGGTTAAAAGGTATGTCGCCGTTGTCGTTTAATACCTGTGCGCTGTGTAAAGCCCAGGTGTCGTTCGCAATACTTTGCCAGGAACCGTTCGCAACCGGCAAGGCCCGTATGTCGTTCGGATTGAATTGTGATCGGGCCGGGCCATTGATGCCGTCCCGCACTTCCGCGAAATAAACATTGCCCAATAAAAAATCCGGCGTTCCCGGATCAAGCCATCCGACGTTGATGCTATCAGTGCCGGTGTCAATAGACGACGAAGCGCCGCCGACAATCGTGTCGCCCAGAGGGGCATAGTTCGCGCCGTTAGATGATATCTCAAAAGCTATCTCATAAACGCCGTCTTTATTTGTCGGGCTAAACATTGAGCGAGCATAAACGCGGTCACCTGTTGAAAAGTGATCGGTTAAGGGCGCCGTCGAATATTCGTTGTTAATCGTTACGCCGTTATGCGACCACATCCAGCGCAGCAAAGACCCGGACGATACCTGCAGCGCGAATGATTTATTCGCCCCGGACGACCACTTAGCTACTAACGTGTGCGCCGATGAAACGCCTAGTGCGGTCGGTGTAAATTCTGCCAGAACATCGATGGCGTTCGTGAGCGAGGTGTACCCGTTAAACGCCGCAGTGAAGTTGTGCAGGGATATGTTTTCACATAGACCATAATTATCGTGCGTCGCGTTGATGTTAATTGGGAGCTGCGGTCTGATTAAACCGGCGAGCGGGGATGCCTGGTTGTCCGGGCCATACTTGCCGTCTGTGTTGTCCAGGGCAATCGAAGCTTCACCGGGACTCAATCGCGCTATAGGAGATGCCATGCGCCGACTGATATCGATCCGAGTTATGTCCTCCGTGACATTGGTAGACGACCCGGTAGTAAAATCAATCCCGACGAAATAATTTGGATCTGCCATCAGAAACCCCTGCGCGATCTCTTGCTAATTTCCCTGTCGATAGTCCTGGCAAACTGGACGCTGGTAATGTCGTCCAGGATATTGGGGCCGTTTAACACGACCGTCACACCTTCACCACCACCACCGGCGCCGGACAAGTGACTGATGCTTACTTTCTCCGGACGCTCGCCGACCATCATCAAGGTTGGTTGAGTGAAGACACCCTCGCCGCCTGTTGCATAGGCACGAATATTGATACCTTCTGCCGCCAGGGCCTCGCGGGCTTTCGGCATCTTCCCAAGCATAACCTCCGCAGCTTTTTCAACCGCGTCTGCAGGGGACTCCAGGCCGGTAAACGTAGACCCGGATGCGAACGATCCACCAACACCGGCAAAAAAACCTTTTCCCAGGTTGCTACCACTCCTGCCAGATGCGAATCCTATGCTCGCCCGCGCCCAGGCATGCTCATTTTGAAGACCTAAATTCAGCAGGACATTATTAACCGCCTGCGACGCCTGGTCGGCCATGAACTCGATCTCCTGGAGCGGGCCATTATCAAGTTCAGCACTGAACGACCTGGCCGCAGGCTTATTTGATGGTGCAGTAAAGTCTGCCCGCGCATAAGGATAATCTTTGTCGTTAAAAAGCGATCCAATACTGCCGCCGATAAACGATCCAATGCCTGCGCCTATCGGCCCACCAAACCCAAATCCAATGGCGCCACCGATACCGGAACCAATATCCGTACCTATACCCTCGCCGAATAACTTGCCGGACAATGCGTTGCCGACGAACCCTGCCGCAGCGCCCTGCATTAACGCCGACAAATCAGCACCACCGAACTTGCCGGGAAGGCCTTTAGGCAGCGTCGGGCCGCCGCTCGGGATATGAGGAACACCCGATCCACCAGTGGAACCGCCTGTTTGGCCTCCGGAGGTGCCGCCCGTTGTGGGAGTAGTGGACGTGCCGCCTGTGCCGCCGCTGGCCGGTACTGTAGTGGGCAAGGCTAAAACGGTACTCAACTTTGTGGCGATAGTACCTAGCAGGCCTCCTGCGCTTTTAAGGCTAGTTATGAGTTTAAGTATCCATCCGGCAAACGCCTTGACGATCTGAGAGGCCAGGAACTCGGCCAGCGCCCGTTTCATGACGTCGATGAATTCACCGAAACCAAGTTTCCCGGTAAGGATGAAGTCTGCGATTATTTGTTCTAGGTTTTTAAACGCGGTTCCGATCACGTTGCGAGCCACCGAGCCAAGGTCTGATGCTTTATTGATATATTCCTGCAGGGCCTGCTTTGCTCCGGAACCGAACGTCTGATTCCGAAGCTGGTCGTCCAGTTTTTCCAGTTCGACATCGATGCGGTTTACCGCGGCTGCGCCCTCTTCCCCCAGGGTAGAAAAATGAACCCTCGCAGCTTCAAGCTGGCGCCTCTGGGCCTGGATGTTAAATTCCTCGGTGCGCTGGATATCACGAATCTGATCCTCGGCGAACGCGTCGTGCATGTTGGTTACGCTTTCCAGCACCGTCCGGTTTACCTGGACTCTTTTTTGCAATAGCTGATCGCGTTTCTGCTCAAACTTTATTTGCTTAACTTCTAGTTTATCCAGGGACTCGCCGGTCTCGCCAAACAGCTTCTTAATTTCATTAGACGATTTTTCCATCTGCCGCCGCACGACCTCGGAAAAGTCTTCGACGCCCTTCTGGGCCTGGCCCTCGATGCCCGCGTCGTCACCGAACAGACTGAACACCTTTTCTTTAGCGAACGTCGCAAAACCCTCGATGTCTTTGCGTGTTTCGTTTAAGGCCCCCGCGAAGCTAATATCATGATCACCTTTCATGAAATTGATAAACGTCCTGGCCGCGACAAACGCCGTCACAAACGACGCGATCAATGGCCCCACGACAGCGCCCATTGTGATCATAAAACCCTTCATGGCGATACCCGCGGCGACCAGCGACCCACCTGTAAAGAGCTTCAATAAACCGGACAGGCCTGTGGCACCCAGGAGGAACCCGGTTATCTTAAACAATGCGCCCAGACCGATAACCAGGGGAGGCACGACACCGGCCAATATGGCAAAACCAATTACGATCTTTTGCGTTGCCGGCGCCAGTTCAGTAAAGCCCACGATCATATCGTTCGTCCATTCCAGGAACGGTTGAACAACACTGCCCAGGAACGTATTGAAGATGGGAAGCAAAGCCGTCCCCATGACAATGGCCTGCTGTTTCATTTCGCCGGTCAGTATCCGCATGCGGTTGGTCGGGCTATCCAGGGTGCGAGCTAAATCGCCCTGGGCGCCTTTCGTGGCATTGACGATTGTCAGATACCTGGCCATCACTTTCTGGCCCTCGGTCATTATCTGGCCCTGCTTAATCAGGCCTGCCGTCATGGCGGTCTGTTTAATCGTGGTCTCGTTGACGATGATACCCAGACGCTTTAACGGTTCGACCTCACCCGTTAAACCGGCTTGAATTTTCTGGAACGCCTCTTCCGGTTTCAGATTGAAGATCGACGCCATATCCTGCCCGAGCAATGCCAGGCTTTTCGACATGGTTAAGGCCGCGTCTTTCGATAGGCCCATAGACTCGGTCATCATGAAAAGTGTGCCGATCTGTTTCCGGACTTCAAACTCGTTTAAGCCGAGCTCTTTTCTTAGCAGCACTGAAAAGTCGCGGGCATCATCAGCCATATCGCCCATGGCCACTTCAAATAGGTTTTCAGATTCGACCGCGTCTGCAGCCATTTTGACTAGCATGCCGCCGGCAGCAACCAGAGGGAGGGTGATACCGATAGCCGCCGACTTACCAAAGGAGATCATCCTGGTGCCGGTGCTTGATAGTTTTCTGGAGGTATCTTCTAGTGCGCGATTGAGCTTGGTAAAGCCTTTGCGCTGCGCATCATTGGCAGCTTCCCCGGACGCCTTTAATTTGGTATTAAAATCGCCCAGGGATTTATTGGCCTCTTCTAGACCATCAGTTCTAAATTGTACGACTACGCCTGTCACTTGTTGTGGTTCTCCGCCATTTTATGGTCTTGCCAGATATATTCTTCTAACTCCAGGGACTCGCTAGGGGTTAGCATTTTGACCTGGTCTTTATCCCATCCATAGGTCTTGCCGAACAAGTGCAGGCGACTTAAAAAGGGGTATCGACCTCGTGTTGGAAGATGAGAATCGAAAGCCGGTTCATCCACTGCAACGGCATGGACAATATGTCCTCCTGCTTTACTTCCTCGTTCGCTTTGCCCAGAACGTATTCCAGGACTGCAACGATTTCATCTATGTCCAGGTTATCCTGGTTCATCTTTAAAACATCATGGCCCTTGCCCTGCAGCGTTTTAATATCCCCGATGGTCAGGGGAACCGCTTTAGCCAGGTCAATCGTCTTGCCGTTGAGAGCAAACGTGGGAAGAGGAACAGCTTTGTCCTTTTTAGTTTCTGGAACTATCTCCAGGGTGTTCGCATTTTCTGTCATAAGTTATCAATATCCGCTCGTCGTGTTATATAAATCGACCTTAACCGAGGCCGCCGAGCCGCTATGATATCGCGCTCGACCAGAAAAACCAACGGTGTGACGATCACGACCCGGTGTCCCGGTAGGAAATGCGTCGTAAACAAAACGAGGGATGTCAATCAAAAGCTGATAGCTTGCCGCCAGATTGAAGTTCATCACGATAGCCCGCTCGGTCTGATTGAGAAAATCGTTATATTCGTCGATGTCTTCAAAAACCATCGTGCCGGACAAGCGAACCATCTGCGGGCCGGTTCTGCGAATACGTGATATTTCATTGCTGGCATTCAGCGTCGCAACACCTTCCAACTGGTTATCAATCGACAACTGAAAAGCTTCTAGTTTATCGTTAGCCGACCCCGCGATACTGATAGAGGCGGTGTCAAAAGCAAAAGGGCAGGTCGGACTGTTTACAAACGTCGGTGTGGTGGCCGCTATTTGAGTGCCGGACTTGCCGACCAGGGTAGCCGATAAGCGTAAGTCCTGATTCGGTGCGTTCTCGATGTTGATCGCGCTTACGTTGATGCCGGAGTACTGCTGCGAAGAAGTGACATCGCGGTTCACTTCAAACGTCAATGGTCGCTGCGGGAATTTAGTATCCCAATCAGCAGTCTGCATGGTGAACTCGTGATGATGAAGAAAGCCGGATAAGACCTCGGTGTTAGATTGAACGCCCATGGCGCCCAGGAGGTAATAACCCAGGTCTTCGGGGTTGCCAGGTATGACGACCGAACCACCTATGCGCTGAATGCCGACGCAGTCGTCGGGTTCGCTGAATTTGCCATGGATGTTTCTAACATCATATCGATCCTGGTTAAGTGCCAGGTCTTCACTCATGGCCTCATGATAAGCAGCTGCTGCTACCGGAGTGCCACCACTGACTTCCAGTGCGACACCAATAAAACCTTTGAATCCATAACCCATGATTTATTCCTCGTTAGTTACTGATTTTTTGCTGGCCGGGCTTTTGGCAAACTCTTTAGCCAGGCCCTGCGAGATAAGTTGGTTAGCGACGCCCTCGGGCAGCGTGTAGTCTTCGTCGGCCTCTTTTAAACCGTAAGTCCCGACATCGCGGGTCTCCAGCATTGTAATTTTCTTGGTTTTTTCTTTCTTGCTCATACCGTCGCGTCTATCCTTATCTCTACCATCGTTTCGGCTGCGGAGGTGAATCCGTTATCCAGTGGAGCGCCATCAAAAGCCCCGCCGTTCAGCCATAATGTGTGTACTGTATTATTCAGGTCGCGGTTATTCATTAACGCGATTTCTACAAAACCCACCAGGTCGTCTCGTAATTGAGAAGCGTGATCAACTGAGTCCAGGCTAAAAGCAAGGCACCAGATGGATACGGTATAGATTATCGAGGTGCGCCTGCCTGCTGATATGCGCTGCAGGTTCTCCGGGGCCGTCCGGCTCTCCTCATAAATATAAATCTTGTTCCCGGTCATGGGGTCGAGATTTGGTTCCAGGTTAATGAACGTCAATGCGTCGACGTCGGCGTCGGCATCGAGAACGGATTGTATCTGAGTAAGTATGTCGTGGTAATTGACCCTGGCCATTTATGAACTCCTGCTATCGAGGCCAGCTTCACGAACGACTCTGGCGATTTGTCTGTTAATAGTCTCCAGGCCCAAACGCCTGGTCAGGCCCTCGCTCGGTAGCATAGGCCGCGCCGGTAAGCCGGGATGGCGAACCGCACCGGAGAACGCAGGCCCGCCCGCGGTCATAAAGGCAAGCACCCGAGCATTCCTGGGACGAATGGTATAAGGCGCCGTCCCTTTCTCATGGAACTCGGCTATCTGATTATCCGTTCCCACCTCGACAAACTTCTTTCCAAGGTTGCGCATCTTCGATGTGAACGATTGTTTTAGCCGCCCGGTGTCCTGCAACGGTTTAGCGCCGGATAGTGCGATGGCGGTTCCTACTACTCGCCGCCCACGGAATTTAGTTGCGCCCTGTGAAGCTTTTATATTACCTGCCCGGCGTCCGGCGATGGTGTTGGGGGAGAGTCGGGGCCATCGGGTCTCGATGCCGCCGCGTCTAAAGTTTTGTCCTATCCAGTTTAAAAGGCGCTGCCCGACCACTGGATACATTTCATCGGCGTCAAATTGACCCTGCAAGGCCTTGAGCTGCCGGATGATGCGCTCGGCCTCCAGGCTTATGCCAACACCGACTGACATTAGAGGTTTCCGAAGTCGTCCCGGTCGGCACGAATGTCGTCGATTTTATCCGGGTCAATATCCTGCGCCTCTTGAGCGTCCTCGGTCATGGTTGGCAGGTAGCCGGAAGTGTCCGACCAGACTTCAAGGTTCGTTGTGATCTGCTCGATGATCGCACCGAGCGAATTAACGAGCGGGGTCTTGCCGGTTGCTATCTCGTCAAGCAGGTCTTTGGAATCATCAAACTGATCGACCCAGGCTGATTTACTTTGTTTCTCCTGGGGGAATGCTCGGGTCTTCAAAAAGTGCTGCAGCGCCAGGTCAGTGGCGATGGTTTCTAATACTGGAACCAGGGGAAGCGGTGTCGCATACCGTTTAGCCAGCTTTGCATTTATTTTAGATTCGGCAGCCTGGATATGAAGCATCAAGGTAGCGGACGACACTGAGGTGGCCGATACGATTGCCGGGAACCGGGTGTGCAGTAATGTGACGGTGGTTAAGCTGTTGATGGCCATCAAAAGTCCTCACGTAAAAAATGCTCCGTGGCCCGTTCAGTGGTCTGTTTCATGTAAGCCTCTAAATCTGACTTGTCCGCAAACCGTAAAGACGAACCGGCGATGGGTGAACCATATCCTGCCTTGCCAGCTTCAAGCGAGAATGCGACATCTATTCCTAGATTGAGCAGCTCGCATGCGCGACTGTAATACGGCATACAATCAATGCCCACCAGTGGCGACCCACCTTTAAAATTCTCACGCCATACATCAATAGTCTCCTGGCAAAGCGCCCGCACGTCCTCGGTGACCTGGCCGCCGCCTGCGACCATGATTGATTCGGCATTGATCATGTTATCGCGCATGGTGAAATGCTTTAAAAGCATCCGGTCTGGATTCCTTTTCTTATCCATTTCCATCAGTGGACTGTTGCGGGCAAACCGTGAAAGCCGGGTCGATTCAGAATCGTATCCAATATGCATAATCTGAACGTCACTCAAGGTCACGACCAGGCCCGGCCCCTCATTCATTTTCTTTTCTGGATGCTCATGGATGCATCCGAAGAACCGTTGCGGCCCGCGCCTAAACAACCGGACAGGCAGGTCAGCTGGATAATCAATGTCCACACCGAAATGGTGTTGCCGGATGCTATAACCGTCATAAACATTATTGCGGAGATACTTGGTTATAAATTCCCCGTTGATCAATCGCTCGTCGGTATCAATCCATAAAACCCAATCCATGCAGGCCTGCTCTAACACCGCATTGCGGGCATCAGCGAACCCGGCCTCCAGGGGATTCGGTGCGTCTACCAGCTTCACTTTAGGATATTGCCTGGCAATACGCCGGGCCTCGTCGGACATACCGCAATCCCCGATCAATACCTCGTCGGCTATCTTCATCAAGGGCCGCAAACACCAATGCAGAGACTCTTCTGCTTTTTCCCCGCCCGCAATTATGATCGCCGAGAGCGTCTCGCGTGGCCCCTGTAACCAGGATTTGCGATCTTCATCGATGACGCCTGGCTCTTTTTCATCCCGGATATAACGAAACGACTTCCAGATATACAAAAAGGCCTGGTCAGGATCGATCCCGGCGTTCATAGCATAAAAGTCGAACCCCTGCCGGTGCTGCGCCAAATCCTCTATGTCGGCGTTATCCAGGTTCCAGGTGCGTCGGCCCGGATGCAGGCCCTCCGTCGCCGCGACGGCTAACACGTACCCGCCAGGCTTAACCAGGGACTCTGCCAGGGCAAGTTCCTCCCTGGGATTATCCGAATACTCCAGACTATTCACCAATAAAACGGCGTCATACGGTGAATGTCCCTGGGGATTCCCCTGAACGCCTGGTGTTTTCAGAGCTTCAAGTCGGATGTCAGGCATGTCAGGAAGTGTCGGACACTCAATTAAGGCCCCGGAATAATCCAAAACGCGGGAACCGGCAGGCAATTCAGCGAGCCAGCGCATAAGCATCTGGACTTGTGGTTCCTCTACGTCGGGCAGACCCTCGCCTCTAAAGACGTCGTCTTCACCTCCAAAATGGCCGCCAGCGGTGGATTGTCCAGTTTTGCGGAAAAAGGTAGCTAGTCGGGCCGGGTCACTGCTCTTGTCCCGTATGCGCCCAATAAGGGCCGATTCCCACTGTTCCGCTACTTTGTCCCAGGAGAGGTTTTTTGCATGTGCCTGGCCTGCCTGCGAAGCCCGTTCATGCCTGGCAGGATCGTTCGCGTAATCGAGCACCGCCTGGACGAATAGATCGTCATATTCCGGGGAACCGGGAAGTGCGTCGACCAGGTAGCCTGCCTCCGGGTGCAGCGTGTCAGGTAAGGCCCCGGCGTCGGTTGAGACAAACGGCAAGCCCGTTGCCATGCATTCCATCGTCGTAATACAACTAATTTCACGAAAGGCCGCGGCTGCCATTGACGGTGTTGGATACACATAGCACCCGGCCACCCGGTAAAGCTGATATAAGTCGGGCTTCGTCAAGTGTCCCAGCTGCGTAATCCGATCACCGAACCCGGCGATCAGTTCTTGGCAGTGCTGATAAAACGGGGCCAGCTCCGGGGCCGGATTGTCATACGAAGATAGTGTCAGGTGAAATTCCGGATCTGCTTCCAGGATTTTAGGCAACAGATTAACCAGGAGATAATCCAGGCCGCGCTCGGGCCGGGCTGAATAGACCAGGTGTTTTAAATCGCGTTGTGAAGCTGGTGGCACCAGGGACAAGTCGATCCCGTTTCTCGTCTCAAAGATCAGGCTATCGGCCATCGCCTTTTCGCCATACGTCTTTTTATACTGGTCAATGTGGAACGGTGAAAGCAAAGCAACCGCATCGATGTTCCAGAGCGCCGCCATAAAATCGCCTTGCACCCGGCCCAGGGCCATATCGTGCTGCCATAGCACATTCAGCTTGGATTGAGTGCGGGTACGGAATAAAGATGGCTGCCGTTGAACGATGCAAACGTCGTGCGGGATGTAAGACACGAACTCTTTAAACCGATCGTGCGGAAGGTAATCGATATTATCGATTGACTGATACTTGTCTGAATTACAAAAAAGGAATATCCGATGGCCGCGTTTCGCAAGTGCTTTCGCAAGGGAAAGACCTGCAGTCTCGCTGCCGCCGAGGGAGTGCTCTGTTAGCGAATCATGGTGGAAAGGTAGGCCCGGAACATTTAATGCGATTTTTAGTTTTGTCATGGGGCCGGAAGTCTATCACTCCGCACAACGGATTGACAACTTTAAGGGGTTCGGCAAACAAGAATCTCAACTCGTGCGGATATAGCGACATCGGCATTCGATGATTCGCCGCGGAGTTCGATGTCGGTCTTCTCGGCGACCTCCTCGATGATAAATTTATGTTCTGCCGGCGCCGTACCGTTCTGCACCTGGACGATGCTTTCTTTTGAAAACACCTGGCCCTCCGGTCGCATTGCCAGCCAGGCCGTGGCCACGTTCGACCCAGTGCCGAAGCTGGATGCATGGAAGGAAGTAATATACCCACGATGCCCGGCAGGGATGGTATAGCGCCCGATGTTGGAACTATTGTGGTCTGCGAGGATGGAACCGAAGATGTTATCCGGGACGCCATTAGTAAGATTGCCGGTGCCAACATATATTTGGCCGGCATTATCCAATTGTGTTCCTGCTGTTATAACTTGAACCTTGTGGATGCGGATATAGCTATTGATCGTTAAAGACGCGACCAGGCCGTCCATGGTGACGGTGTCGGTGATCTCTTCATAGTTCGCATCAAG